>CEQS01163051.1_pt1 | contig 16039 bp, 16 predicted proteins | sample 530981 | NCBI WGS metagenome assembly CEQS01 (sample SAMEA2621176, study PRJEB7988) | marine metagenome | biome: marine biome (ENVO:00000447); feature: mesopelagic zone (ENVO:00000213); material: "saline water (ENVO:00002010), including plankton (ENVO:xxxxxxxx)" | depth 800 m
CTTCAATTTGCCAATGACCATTGTTATAATTGTTAAAAACATTATAATGGTCGGTATGGCTTTTGCTGTACTCTTTTTAATTTGATACCTTTGCAAAGATGCAGAAGTTAATTTCCATTATTCTTACTGTGTTGTTACTATTAAGTAGCAGCGACGTATCTTATGCCGCTCATCTTTGTGAAGGTGAGTTTGTAGAGGTTGCAGTAGGGTTTGGAAACCACTCGCTCGACTGTGGTATGTCTGGATCAAAGGAAACAACTTCAGACGGTTCTGATGAACAAGCTTCATTTGCTAAAAAGTGTTGCGAAAACTTATACGTTTCAATTGATACGGATCATGATTACCAACTTTCAAGGCAAAACAATATTAATGATGTAGAGTTTACATTTGTAAAACCCGTATATTTTGTTAATCCAAACAATTTCTCTAGGCACCAAAAAGTTTATCATGGTTTAGCACCTCCGTTGTTGATTCGTGATTTCCAAGTTGCTTTCCAAACTTTTCTGATATAGAATTATCATAGCGAGGATGACTCATCCTCTTGGCCGATATATGGTCAAATTCTCATTTTTCATTTAATTGAATTGCTATGATAAATCGAATAATAAAATTTTTTCTTGAAAATAAATTAGTAACAGTATTGCTAATAATACTGTTTGTTTGCTGGGGTCTTGTCACCGCTCCATTTGGTTGGAAAATTGGTATGTTACCTTCAGATCCGGTACCTGTTGATGCCATTCCAGATATTGGAGAAAATCAACAAATTGTTTTTACTCAATGGATGGGACGATCTCCACAGGATATAGAAGACCAAATAACCTATCCATTAACAACTTCCTTACTTGGTATTCCTGGAGTTAAATCAATTAGGAGCTCTTCCATTTTCGGCTTCAGCAGTATTTTTATCATTTTTAAAGAGGACATAGATTTTTACTGGTCTCGTTCTCGAATCCTGGAAAAACTCAACTCACTCCCCTCGGGGTTATTACCACAAGGTGTCCAACCAGCATTAGGCCCGGATGCCACTGCCCTTGGTCAGGTGTATTGGTACACCATCGAAGGAAGGGACAAAGAAGGAAATCCAACCGGGGGATGGGATTTACATGAAATCCGAACTGCTCAGGACTTTTACGTAAAGTATGGATTAAATGCCGTCGATGGTGTTTCTGAAGTTGCTTCTATCGGCGGATATGTTCAAGAGTATCAAATAGATGTGAATCCGGATGCTTTAAGAATCTATGACATCCCGCTTCATAAAGTAATGATGGCGGTTAAGAAATCAAACCGCGATGTAGGAGCAAAAACCATAGAGATTAATAAGGCAGAATACCTAGTTAGGGGCTTGGGATATGTAAAATCTGTGGAAGATATTGAAAAGGCAGTAGTTGCAGTTCATGACAATGTACCTATTAGAGTAAAAGATATTGGTGTAGTTACTCTTGGTCCAGCTACTAGAAGAGGTGTTTTAGATAAAGATGGAGCTGAGGTGGTTGGAGGTGTTGTAATTGCTAGGTATGGATCTAATCCCCTACATGTAATAAATAATGTAAAGGAAAAAATAAAAGAAATAGCACCAGGCCTTCCTAAAAAAACATTAGCTAACGGCGTAGAAAGCCAATTGACCATTATTCCTTTTTATGACAGAACCCAGTTAATTTATGAAACCCTTGGTACACTGGAAGAGGCACTTTCACTAGAGCTACTTATTACCATTCTAGTTGTTATTGTGATGGTGCTGAATTTAAGAGCTTCCATCCTTATTTCTTCCTTATTGCCAATAGCAGTATTAATGGTATTTATCGCCATGCGTTATTTTGGCGTGGATGCAAATATTGTTGCGCTTTCAGGAATTGCCATTGCTATTGGCACCATGGTGGATTTAGGAATAGTCCTTTCTGAAAATGTAATTAAACACATTGATGAAGCCTCGCCAGGACAAAAGTTAATCAATACCATTTATAATTCAGCTGCAGAGGTTAGTTCTGCTATTGTAACTGCAGTGGCAACTACAATTGTGAGCTTTGTACCCGTGTTTACCATGGAAGCGGCTGAAGGTAAGTTATTTAGACCCTTGGCTTTTACAAAAACTTTTGCCTTGATAGCATCCTTAATTGTAGCCTTAATCATATTGCCAACCTTGGCTCACTGGGTATTTGGAATCAAAATCAACAAAAATGCGAAAGGGAAGCTAATAAATGTTTTGTTGATCGTTGGTGGTTTAATTATCGCAATATGGGAAAGCGTTTGGGGAGGTTTAACGTTAATGGCTTTTGGTGCTGCATGGTTCATTACAGAATACAGTCCAAAACAAAACTTCTTCACAAAAAACTTAGCACTGATCATCACAGTTGTTTCAGTGGTATGGTTGTTAGCTAAATATTGGATGCCTCTTGGAGCGGGAGTATCATTGCTTTGGAACTTTGTCTTTGTTGCAACAACCGTAACCACCATTCTCGTAGCGTTTTATACACTTGAAAAATACTATGTGAAAATCCTGAATTGGTGTTTAGCCAATAAAGTTAAGTTCTTGCTTATTCCTACTAGCGTTATGTTGTTTGGTACAACCGCCTGGTTGGGCTTTAACTCCATTTTTGGATTTGTTGCATTGGGCCTTGATAAAGTGGGGGTTAATGTTAGAACTACTTCTGTTTGGGCTGGCTTGTCCCATTCTTTACCAGGACTTGGAAAAGAATTTATGCCTGCATTAGATGAAGGAAGTTATCTTTTAATGCCTACCTCAATGCCTCACGCTGGAGTAGAACAAAATAAGATTGTTGTTCAACAACTAGACATGTTGTTAGCTAACATTCCTGAAGTGGAGCTTACTGTTGGAAAAATGGGTAGAGTTGAATCTGCTTTGGATCCGGCACCCATATCCATGTATGAGAACATTATTAATTATAAACCTGAATACATGCTTAACAAAAAAGGGCGTAGAGATCGGTTTAAAGTTGATAAAGAAGATCGTTTTGTACTCACCTCTGGAGATGTTATTACTAATGAAAAGGCTTTGGAGCAGGGCATATCGGAAGAAGAGCTTATTCCTGATGCCAATGGATTATACTTCAGAAATTGGAGAGCTCATATCCGTTCACCGAACGATATATGGAATGAAATTGTTAAAGTGGCGAATATTCCAGGCGTTACTTCGGCTCCGAAACTACAACCCATTGAAACGCGCTTGGTTATGTTGCAAACCGGAATGAGAGCTCCAATGGGAATTAAGGTATTCGGGCCCGATTTAAAAACCATTGAGAAGTTTGGATTAGAACTGGAGGCCATTTTAAAGGAAGTTCCATCGGTTAAAACAGAAGCGGTTTTTGCGGATCGTATTGTGGGAAAACCCTATTTACATTTTAACATTAATCGAGATGCTATTTCTCGATATGGATTGAATATTGAAGATGTACAACAAACGATAGAAATTGCCATTGGCGGAGTGCAAATTACTTCAACTGTTGAAGGGAGAGAACGTTTTCCTGTTCGGGTTAGGTATCCCAGGGAGCTAAGAGATGATCCGGATAAGCTAGGAAAGGTTTTTATCTCAACACCTACAGGTGTACAAGTACCACTGATAGAATTGGTGGATATTGAATATGTAAGAGGTCCTCAGGTAATAAAGAGTGAAGACACTTTCCTAAATGGCTATGTGTTGTTGGATAAAAAAGAAGGATATGCTGAAGTGGATGTGGTAGAAGAGGCTCAACGATTTATCCAAAATAAAATTGATCAAGGGGCCTTGGTCGTTCCTTCAGGAGTAAGCTATAAGTTTTCAGGTAGTTATGAAAACCAGGTGCGGGCAGAAAAGCGGCTGGCTATCATTGTGCCCTTGGTATTGGTAATCATCTTCTTAATACTCTATTTCCAATTCAAATCAGTAAGCACCTCCTTAATGATTTTTACTGGTATTGCAATGGCTTTTAGTGGTGCCTTTGTTATGCTATGGCTATATGGACAAGATTGGTTCTTCAGTTTTGACATATTTAATATTAGTATGAGGGATTTATTTCAGATGCGTTCGATAAACCTAAGTGTCGCTGTTTGGGTAGGGTTCATTGCCTTATTTGGGATTGCAACGGACGATGGTGTTTTAATGGGAACCTACCTGGATCAGAGTTTTGAGAAAAACAAAACGATAACCCTGGTGGGAATCAGAAATGCGGTGGTTATAGCGGGTCAACGACGAATCAGACCAGCCATTATGACTTCAGCAACGACCATTATTGCATTACTACCGATTTTAACCTCTACAGGTAGGGGAGCTGATATTATGATACCCATGGCTATACCGGCATTTGGAGGAATGATAGTAGCATCCATCACTTATTTTATTGTACCTGTACTTTATTGTTGGAGAGAAGAAAATAAACTTAAAAAGGAATCAAAATGAAACTATATATTTTAATAATTACGGCACTCCTTTTAAGTAGTATGGGTACAAGCATTAGTGCTCAATCTTTAGAGGAGAGTTTAAAAATTGCTGCGGAGAACAACCCTTTGCTTAAAGCAAAATATGCAGAGTTTGAAGCAGCTATGCAAAAGGTGGCCCAGGTCAATAGCTTGCCCGACCCAACCTTTTCTTTTGGATATTTTGTCAGTCCGGTTGAAACTCGTGTTGGACCACAACAAGCTAAACTAGGGCTAACACAAATGTTTCCGTGGTTTGGGACACTCAAAACGGCCGGTAATGTTCATGCATTACTGGCACAAGCTAAATATCAAGAGTTCATAAACGCGAAAAATGAACTTTACATGCAGGTTAAATCTGGTTGGTATCCAATTTACGAAGTGAATCAAAAGATTGGATTACAAAAAGAAAACAGAGCCATCTTAAGGAGTTACAAACAACTTGCAACTACAGGGTTTAAGAATGACAGAAGTAGCATGGTTGATGTTATTCGTGTTGATATCATGATTGAAAACACGGATACAGAAATCAAATTGTTACAAGATCAACTTCGACCGCTTTATGTTCACTTTAATAAACTGCTTAACCGATCTGATTCGGTTGTAGTTAAAGTTGAAAAAGAGATCGGTTTAATAGAAATTTCAACAGATTACCGCAAAGATAGTTTATTGACAAATCACCCTCTATTGCAATCACTTGACCTAAAAATGAAATCTGCTCAAGCAGAAGAGGGGTTAAGTAAAAAACAAGGTATGCCAAAGTTTGGGATCGGAATGGACTATGTTTTTGTAGGTGATCGAACCGATGCGGTAGTACCTGATAATGGTAAGAATGTGTTTATGCCTATGGTAAGTATGAGTATCCCAATTTATCGGAGAAAATACAAAGCAGCAACAAAAGAAGCACAATTCAAACAAGATGCCATTGTAAATTATAAAACAAACACCGAAAACATCTTAGTTTCAAATTATGAGATAGCATGGTATGAATTGGAAAAAGCTCGTCAGCTTATTGAATTGTACGAGGTGCAAATTTCAAACACTAAACAAGCCATTTCGTTATTAGAGATAGCTTATAGTAATTCAGGAAAAGACTTTGAAGAAATCCTTCGAATGCAACAAGAATTATTACAATATCAAATAGCTACTGCTACCGCAACTAAAGCATTTTTTGTGGCTTTGGCTAAACTGGATAATCTCACTTCAAAAACAGAATAGGATGAAATGAGCTTGTGAATTCCATTCAACAATTGAAAATTAAAAGAAAAACAAATGAAAAGCATAAATAAAAAGACAATCTATACCGCTCTGGGAACACTTGTATTGGGGTTATTTCTGGGTTGGTTAATATTTGGCGGTTCTTCTAATGAACAAGTCGCTGAAAACAAACATGAGCATTCTGAAAATACTATTTGGACCTGCTCCATGCATCCTCAAATTCGGCAAAACGAACCCGGGCAATGTCCACTTTGCGGAATGGATTTAATTCCTCTTTCAGATGGAAGCAGTGACGATAATCCAATGGAAATAAAAATGTCACCAACTGCTATGCAATTAGCAAATGTGCAAACTTCTATTATCTATAAAAAGAAGCCCGTGAAAGAAGTCCGCATGAATGGAAAGATTAAGGCTGATGAACGTAATGTTACTTCGCAATCATCTCATATTCCTGGGAGAATTGAAAAATTGATGGTGAGTTTTACCGGAGAGTCAGTTCAAAAAGGGCAGGTATTGGCTCATGTATATTCCCCTGAATTGGTTACCGCTCAGGAAGAGTTATTTGAAGCTCAAAAAATCAAAGAAGCTCAACCGAGGTTGTATCAAGCTGCCGTCGAAAAATTGAAAAATTGGAAGCTCACAGAAAAGCAGATTAACCAAATTTTGAAAGGTGGAGTTGTTCAGGAACAGTTCCCCATTTTAGCTGATGTTTCAGGGATTGTTCTTAATAAAAAAGTGAACTTAGGCGACTACATTAAAAAAGGTCAAACCATTTATGAGGTGGCCAACCTTAATAAGGTTTGGGTATTGTTCGATGTCTATGAAAGTGATATACCCTGGGTAAAAAATAGAGACAAAGTTCAATTTACTGTTCAATCAATTCCGGGAGAAATCTTCAACGGTAAAATATCGTTTATAGATCCTGTAATCAATCCTAAAACTCGCGTTGCTTCGGCTCGTGTGGAAATCAGCAATCCTGGTATGCGTTTAAAGCCCGATATGTTTGTGTTAGGAACCATCGAAAGCCCAATTCATAATGAGCAGGAAGCATTGATTGTTCCAAAAACTGCGGTAATGTGGACTGGTGAGCGTTCGGTTGTTTATACCAAAATCACCAATACAAAAGGGATAAGTTTCATGATGAAAGAAGTAACCTTAGGGCCGGCTTTAGGTGATAGTTATGTTGTCCTATCAGGGTTGGAATCAGGTGAAGAAATTGCTACCAACGGGACATTTAGTATAGATGCCGCCGCTCAACTGGCAGGTAAACCAAGTATGATGAATCCCGAAGGAGGGGTTGTTATGACTGGTCACAACCATGGAGGTGGAAATACGCCTCAAAACACCGACCATAGTGCTCATTCAAAAAGCATTTCCATTGGACCCAAAGCGAAAGAAGAGTTAAAACCCTTATTGAATACATATCTCAAGCTAAAAGATGCACTTGTAGATGATAATGTAGAGAATGCTATCGCAGCTTCAAAAGAAATGAATATAGTATTGAGTAAAGTAAATATGGGTGTATTTAAAGGGGAGGCACATAATGTTTGGATGAAGCATAGTAATTCGTTGGAAAAAGAGCTTAGAAAAGCAAGCAACACAAACGAAATAGGAAAAATGAGAGCACTCTTTAAAAACATGTCGGATCAAATGGTAATGTTGTTTAAGACCTTTGGGGCCGTTGACAGGCCAGTATTTGTTAATTACTGTCCAATGGCAAACAACGACCAAGGAGCTGAATGGTTGAGTATCGAAAAAGAAATAAAAAATCCATATTTCGGAGCTTCAATGCTTAAATGTGGAGAAGTGAAACAGGAAATAAAATAATATTTTGAAAAAGATAATAATTGCATGTGTCCTTATAAGTCAATTTTTGACTGGCTTTTCTCAGGAAAACATTACACTAATTGGAAAATTATCGATTACCGGATTACCTATCCATGAGGTTTGGGGCTATGTAGACACCGTTACAGGTAAACAATATGCCTTGTTGTGTGCAAGTACTTCAGGATTACGTATTATCGATGTTTCAGACCCGTCTAATCCTACTCTGGTGGGTACCATTAGCGGTAATGGTTTAGAAGCCGTTGATGTAAAAACCTGGAAAAATTATGCTTATGTAGTCGCTGAATCACCTTCAGTTAGTGGGAAAATTATTGACCTGACCAATCCCTCCGGTCCGGTTCAGTCAGGCTCCTTTCCTGGAGGGCATAATATCACCATTTCCGATAGTGGTTATATGTATCTGTCTGCTCCGGGCATCCGAATATTTGACTTAAACAGTGATCCGCTCAATCCAGCTCTCGTTTATACCGATAGTACGTGTGATGGGCATGATATTTCAATAGTCAATCAACTGCTGTATGATTTTTCAGACAACTGCGGTACTAGAATATTTGATATTAGTCAGCCGGACACATTAATTTCGTTAGGAACAGTTCCATCATTAGGTATGTTTCATCACAGCGGATGGCCTTCAGCAAATGGTAATTATCTTTTTATCTGTGATGAGTTGGCTTCTCCAAATGAGAATGACATTACCGTATGGGATATTTCTGATATTACCAATCCATTATTGGTTGATAGTTTTTCTGATCCCAATGCCTATGTACACAATTTATATGTGGAAGCAAATTATGCCTTTGTGTCATATTACCGGGCTGGGTTTCGGGTATTTAATATTGCTGATCCTACAAATATCTTTCTTGCTGCGGAATACGACACTGATTCTTTATTAAGTGGCCCAGGTTATGGAGGAAATTTTGGAGTTTATATATTCTGGGGAACAAATAAGATTCTTGCCAGTGATGAAGAAAACGGGCTTTATATTTTCAGTTTTACAAATGTTAATACGGGACTATCTGAATCAGAGAATATTAAAACTGACGGTTTCCGGATTTATCCCAATCCAACTAATGGAAGCAGTGTACTGGAATACTCCCTCAACCGGAAAGGGAATGTGGAGGTTGGGATTTACAATTTAGAGGGAAAATTGATACATGTATTTAATGAAGGGATGAAGCAAGAAGGAAGTCATCAATTTCTCTTGCCAGTAAAACAGCTTGAACAAGGAATGTACATAGTAAAAATGAAAGCAAATACTGTTGAAAAATCAATGCGGTTTATTATTCCAAATAACTAACTAAATATAACGTTATATGAAAACACAAATATACTTCTTGCCTCTCATTGATCTCTACAGGACAGTTCCATGTGAATTACAAGCCCAGAGTACCTCAAAAGTTAAAAAGGAAGATTTTCTTCAAGCAAAGTTGAATAAAAAATACAACAACTTTCAGCAAACAGATTAATGAAAATGGAGGAGGGGAATCTTATGAGCAAAAGAAAAAGCAAGGCTTTCACTTTTGATGGTGACAGAGCCAGTAAAGAAAATACCATCATTAAATGATGGTCATAATCATTAAAAATAAATTAAAATCACAAAAAAATAAAATAAATTATGAAAAAGACGATCGTAAAAATTGGATTAGCAAGCGCAATTGCACTTATAGGAGTTAACTGCTCATTAATTGCAGGTTCTTCAAGTAGTGTGGAAATAGTAAATCGAAAGCATAAAACAGAAACCTTTAAGGTATACGGCAACTGTGGAATGTGCGAAAAAACCATTGAAGAATCTCTCAAAAATGTAAGAGGTGTAGAAAAAGCTGACTGGAATAAGGAAACCAAAATGATAGAGGTAACCTTTGATGCAGAAGTTCTTTCCCTGAAAGAAATCAAGCAAAAAATAGCTGATGTAGGCTATGATACGGATGAAGTTAGAGCTACTGAAAAAGCATACAATGGGTTACCGGGGTGTTGCCAGTACGAAAGACCGAAAAGTAATAATGAACATCACAAACACGAACACAAACATTAAAAAGTAAATAACATATGAAGAGTTGCTGTCAAACAGGGAATCAGAAACCACCTTCCAAGGTAAAGATTTGGACAGGTAGAATCTTTTGGTTTACTGTTTTCGCAACCCTCTCCATAATAGTAATCATTAAATTTTTTAAACTCTAAAACGCAAAAAAATGAAATTGGAAAACACAAAACTTTTTGCCCTGGCAATTGTAGGAGGCTTATTTCTCACAAGTTGTGGAAACGGCGAAAATTCAGAAGGTCATAATAGTCATGACAACATGGAGCACGAGCAACATGAAGGGATAGAACACGATCATAAGAATCATCAACATGGTGACATGAATGAAAGAAATGTTTCTTCAAACATGAGCGAGTTAAAAGGGGATTTAGCACCAGTTTTGTCTAAGTATTTTTCTATGAATGAATCGCTGGTAAAAGACGATGCGTCATCAGCAGCAAAAAGTTCTGAAAAGCTAGTTCAAGCTTTAATCGCGTTTAAAGGAGTTGGGTTATCGGCCGAAGAACAAAAAGAAGTAGACGAAATACTAGAGAGTGCCATTGAAAACTCAGAGCACATTACAGAAAGTGCTACCGATATTGGCCACCAAAGGGAGCATTTGATTTCATTGAGTACTGATGTAAAAGACCTGATTGCCATCATTGGTACTTCACAAAAACTTTATGAAGACTTTTGTCCAATGGCAAACAACCATGAAGGGGCAATTTGGATCAGTCAAATAGAAGAAATAAGCAATCCATATATGGGTAGTAGTATGCCAAAGTGTGGAAAGATAAACCGAGTGATCGAATAAATGAATAAAATACTCAAACGGTTTTTGATTGTTGGTTTGGTTGCATTGGTCGGGATACAATTTATCCCGGCTGATGTAAACAAGCAAGAAGGTATTCCTGCTACTGACATTAGATATGTTTATAAAGTCCCTGATAATGTTATGAATATCCTTGAAACATCTTGCTATGATTGTCATAGCAACTTTACCAATTACCCTTGGTACAGCCAAGTTCAACCCTTTAGATTGATCATGGATTATCATATTAAAGAAGGGCAGGAAGAATTGAATTTTAGCGAGTTTGGTAATTACTCCGAACGGAGAAAACGTAACAAACTTAGAGCTATTACAGAACAAGTGAGAGAAAGAAAAATGCCTTTATCATCATATTTATTACTGCATCCCGAAGCAGTTTTATCAAAAAAACAAATTGGGGAATTAAACGATTTATTTTGATCCAGTTGATGAATTTTAGTTTTAATACATATCGATTTTAAATTTATTGCAAATGAAAAATTTAATCTTAAGAATTTTAGTGTGTTTTTATGTGATAACAGGGTATTCTCAGGTTGATGAAAGCGATAACCCTTGCATTTTTGATCACACAACAAACAACCGGAAACATGTTGAATTGTCCGAATTAAAAATTCAAGCGGCTATTAAACAAGCTGAATGGAAGTCCCATGCAGAATCTTCAGATATCATCAGAACGATTCCCGTTGTAGTTCATGTTATACATAATGGAGGAAGCGAAAATATTTCGGAAGCCCAAATTCAAAGTCAGATTCAAATTTTGAATGAAGATTATGGAAAAATTTCGGGAACCAATGGTGATGGAAATGGTGTTGACACAAGAATTAGGTTTTGTTTAGCAAAAATTGACCCGAAGGGCAGGTGTACCAATGGTATTGTTCGGGTCAAGTCAAGCCTTACAAATCATCAAAGCTATCAAAGAGCCATGCTCAAAGAGTTGAGTTTTTGGGACAACGAAAAGTATTTAAACATATATACAGTTAAATCAATTAATGGTAATGTGGGAGGGTACTCTTCATTTCCTGATGGACCAGCTGAAGAAGATGGGTTTGTGGTTAGACATAACCTATTTGGAAACTTAGGTTCGGCTTCTTCAAGTATTGGTAGAACGGCATCACACGAATTGGGACACTGGTTAGGCCTATACCACACTTTTAATAACGGATGTGGGATAGACTTGTGCACGGATGGAGATTATGTATGCGACACTCCACCTCAATCTTTACCTAGCTATAATTGTGATACTTTAAATACCTGTTCAAATGATTTTCCCGACCTAAATGACCAGAAAGAAAATTACATGAATTATACACCCGATACATGTAAAAATATGTTTACCAATGGACAACGATTAAGAATTAAGGCAACATTAGATACCATTCGTAAACAAATTTGGCAATATTCAAACCTTGTTTCAACTGGTTGTGATAGCAACTACATAACCCCGACTATTTGCCCAGTAACGGCTGACTTTGTAACACTAAGTAGAAATATATGCATTGGCAATAGTGTTTACTTCATGGACAAATCATTAAACCAACCCAACGCGTGGCAATGGACATTTGCTGGTGGAACCCCTGCAAGTTCCAATAATCAAAACCCCACCGTCACGTACAGCACTCCGGGAATCTACTCCGTCAAACTAGTAGTTTCTGACAGCAACAGTATGGACAGTACAGAAGTTCAAGGGTACATAACCGTTAAACTTCCTGGAGTTGGCGATGCTTTATCATATAAAGAAGATTTTGATTCAGGAATATACCCGCCATTATTTCTCACTGTTGTTAATAACGATGGAGGGGTTACCTGGGAAATAGATTCTTTGGCATCAGTATCAGGAAATTATTCCATTAAAATCAATAATCTTATTAATACCAATTACGGTTCTACTGATGAATTAGTATTGCCAAATTTCAATCTGTCGACAGCACATCCGGATTCGAACATATTTATGAGTTTCAAATGGGCCTATGCCAAATCTGACTCAACATTTTCGGACGAGTTATTAGTTCTGTTGTCAACCGATTGTGGGGTAAACTATAACCGGGTATTTAATAGAAGACAAAACGCTCTTGCCACCGGCCCCACACAATCAACTCCCTTTATTCCAGATTCTACTCAATGGAAGAAAGCCTTCATACCACTTAACAATTATCGAAGTGAAACATACATGGAATTAAAAATTGTCAATCTAACTGATGGGGGAAATAACCTGTATATTGATGATATTTATGTCGGAGACGGTTCATTGGCTACGACAAGCACTTCTGATGTTTCGTTATCACTTTATGACATTAATCTATACCCAAACCCTTCCTACGGAAATATTACTCTGGAATATACTTTTCAACAAGCACACGATTTGAAGATTGATATTTACGATCTAAAGGGAAAACTGATTCTCGAATTTAATGAAGGAGTTAAACAAGCAGGTAATCATCAAATTTTTCTAACTACCAACAATATTGAACAAGGAATGTACTTGGTAAAAATACGAACAGAAAGAGAAGAAAAATTCGTGCGGTTGATGATTATGGATTAATGAACCTGAAAAATAAAATGGTTTTACCAAAAAAAATATTGATTATAAATCGTTATCCTCTTTTGGCTTTAATCTTAAGCCTAATTCTTTATAATTGGGTTTTGAGTACGACCGACCACTCGAAAGACTATTTTGTTTGGATGATTCTTTTGGCCTCAGGGGGTAAGATGGTCACTATTATTTGGATTAGCCTTAGCAAGATCAAAGAATACCTTCGTGAGTTTTCTTCCTTACAAAGTGTGTTTTTATCTTTTTTCGTGTTAATCTTTGTAACCATAGCGTCATTTGCATTAGACTATCATTGCTTACAAGGTGTTCAACCGTTTTCTATCTCAGGAATTCAAATAGAACAATCTTCCTATCTTCAACAGCTATTTGATTTCTTTTATTTCAGCTTTATTACTTTTTCCACAATTGGATATGGAGACATAGTTCCTATTTCTATTTATGCAAAGCTGTTGGTAATGGCAGAAACATTCATGAGTTTTTTTATCGTCGTATTTGCTTTTTCAAATATTTCTAAAATGCATTTAAAAAACTAGCAATGAAAAATGATTACATATCACAATCATATAAACAGCTCAAGGGAAATGAATTCGGTTACTCAAGAATTTAAAATAAAGGGAATGATTTGCAGTCGTTGCTTAAAGGTTCTCAATACAGAACTAAAAGCCACTGGTGCAAAGGTTATTGAAATACAACTTGGGAAGGTAGTGATCCAATATAATCCAGATAAAATTAGTAAATCCCTGATTGAACAAATTATAAAAGAAAATGAGTTTGAAATTATATGGGACGGAGAAAGTATTCTTGCTGAACAAACAAAACGATGGATAATTAATTATCTGTGGAATACCGATCAACAGGAAAAACTTTCGGATTATTTAAGTAAACAGTTAAGAAATAACTATGACCATCTAAGTAAAATCTTCTCTAAAGCATTTGGAAAAACAATTGAACGTTACGGCATATTGCTAAAAGTTGAGCGGATAAAAGAGTTGATTGAAAATGGCGAATTGAGCTTCAGTGAAATCGCCTACGTAATGGGTTATCAAAACCCCTCTGCTTTATCAAGACAGTTCAAACGAGAGACTGGCATGACGATGAAGGAATACAAAAACATTGGTGTAAGTAGACGGATTCCAATTGACAAGATATGATAAGTAAAAACTGCAATATGATAATTACTGCGATTCATATAGGTATATACTTGTATAGTAAAAGAACATAATATTTAATTTTTAAAAACAGAATCTATTGGGCACTATGATGGGCATCACTTATGGGGAATGCTGATTTTGGTGGGTCTTACAAACGATTTTTTCTCTTTTGAGTTATAGACATCTCAGGTTAACGAAAAAAGAGAGGTTCGCCTTTGGATATTCTCAAAAGGCTGTTAGCCAATGAAGAAATTTCAAAGGCGGAATTCGAAGAATTAAAAAAACAAATAACAATTAAGTTAAAATGAAGAATACTGTTTTAATTATAACATCCGGTCTGATTCTGTCATTGACTTTGGGAGTATCTCAGCAAAATGGGGAATGGAAAGCTCCAGCAAGTGCTGATAAAATAACTAATCCATTTATAGGAAATACGACTGCCACAGTGGAGGGGAAAAAATTGTATAAACAAATGTGTACTGTCTGTCATGGAAATACGGGAAAAGGTGATGGTATGGGAGGAATGAGTTTGAATCCACGACCGTCAAATTTTACCACCGAAAAATTTCAGTCACAAACTGACGGAGCTATTTATTGGAAACTTACAGAAGGTCGTGCTCCTATGGCATCCTATAGAAATATTTTGGAAGAGGAACAACGATGGCAATTAGTTAACTATATGAGAACTCTTAAAAAGTAACGACATGAAAAAAATAATATTATCAATTTTGACTGTAGGTGTGCTTACCGTGCAAGCACAGGATACTTTAAGTACCATTGATAGGCAAGCATTGCAAAATTATCAAAGCTTAAAACCCGGTAAGTCAAAATTTATGCTAAGAGGTTATTACCATACAGGATTTGAAAATGTAGCAGAAGGAGATGAAAGCAAGAACCAATTTAACTTTGGAAAAATAGCTCCCATACTTATGTATAAACAATCTGATAGATTGTTTATTGAAGCTGAATTTGAAGGTGAGTTTGAAGATGGTAAATTTCAATGGGGGATTGAATATGCAAATATGTCTTTTGTATTGAATAAATACATGACAATTCGTGCTGGGAAATTCTTACTCCCATTTGGTACTTTTATGGAAAAACTGCATCCTGCATGGATTAATAGGTTAGCAACTAGACCTCTTGGGTTTGGACATGATGGAATTGCCCCGACTACAGATGTTGGGGTTGAATTAAGAGGAGCTTTTTATTCAGGGAGTGTTAAGATAAACTATCAAGCTTATGTCATTAATGGCCCTCAGTTAAAAGATGGAACTAACGAACCGGAAGAAGCAGGCATGTTGAAATTCGGATATTTTGAAGACAACAATATAGATAAATCGGTTGGAGGAAGAATTGGGGTATTTCCTTTTTCAAATGGAATGTTAGAGTTAGGTTTTTCTGGTTTAACTGGAAAAGTTGGAGCAGACGGATCAGTTTATGAAAATGTAAGAGCTAATTTATATGCTATTGATTTTTCATTGGTAAGAAATGTGAATTTCTTAAAAAGTATGATTGATTTGAAAGGTCAATATAATTACTCCCAAATAAGTGACGCCAATTACATTGTTCCTGATGATACCACCGGGCTTTTTTACGATTTCAATAATATAAGTAACTCGTATTATGTACAACTGTCGATTCGCCCTTCAATGATAGACAATGAGTTTCTTCGCAAACTAGAATTGGTTGGGAGGTACAGTTCGTTGCAAACTCCCGAAGGCGCGCTTTGGGAACAAAATCCTACTCAAACAGCATTGGGATTAAACTATTGGTTTGACTGGAGAACAGTATTAAAACTAGGTTACCAAACTACTGATGGTTTGGGCGAACACGATGCTCCTACTCCAATAACTCAAAATATGTTTTATATCCACGTGGCAATGGGATTTTAATAATTAAAATAATAATCATGAAAAGATATATAATAATACTCGTTGTAATAGGAGCTCTTGTTGCAGGTACGTCATTGAATAGCTGTAAAACAGCTGCTGTTATTTCTTCAAAATCAGGAGCTCAAATATGGG
>CEQS01011736.1_pt1 | contig 15957 bp, 16 predicted proteins | sample 530981 | NCBI WGS metagenome assembly CEQS01 (sample SAMEA2621176, study PRJEB7988) | marine metagenome | biome: marine biome (ENVO:00000447); feature: mesopelagic zone (ENVO:00000213); material: "saline water (ENVO:00002010), including plankton (ENVO:xxxxxxxx)" | depth 800 m
CTTCAGCCTTTCGTACCGCGCGGTTTTTACCCACGGCAGAATGCTTTCACGGAAGTCCCAGCCAAAGCTGCGCTTGTCGACCAGCGGTCCAGGTACGCTTTGTACACGTTTGAACACACCAGCTTGGAACAGGCTCACGCTCCGCTCCAGATCAGCCACGAAGTCGGCGGCGGTCGGGAACAGTTCGGCCAACTTACCAGAGCGAAGTTGAAGCTCTTCCTCCAGATTACCAGCAGCATATTGCTCCAAGAACCATTCCGGACTGCGCCGGAAGGCCAGGATGGCTCGCACCATTTGATCGTGGTAGCCGTTCTCGCGAACATCACCATAATCGAACGGGTCACCTCGCTCACCAGCACCTTGCACTGTCAGTTCGTCCATAGGCGGACGATCGATGATCGACTGCGGGATAACTTTCCGGCCGTAGACCACCTCGTTGAGGTACTGCCCAAGCCGATAGACATCCTGCTTGAGACAGTTGACCCACGGAGCGAAAGTGCCGCGCATATCACCGTTGAGCGTACCGTAGCCAAACGCAGTTTCCGTCCAGTTGGCGTTGCAAGTGAAGAAACCTCCCTCTTGCGCCGCCACGGCTGCGAGTACATTCATACGTTCGATTGCCTGCATGGTTTTGTGCTGTGAGCTACCTGGTTTGATACCAGTAGCAGCACAGCGCGCATCAACCATGACATCGATCGGAACGATACGGTACTCGACATTGAGCCGGCGACAAAGCTCGGCCGCGTCATCCTTCGTCTCTTTCGAGTTGAAGTTACCATACGGCATGTTGACCGCGATAATTTTCTCCGGACCGACCAGTCGCGCAAAGAACGCCGCTGACAAAGCCGAATCCATACCGCCGCTGACACCGATGACGACCCGCTGCTGAACACTTTCTGGCAAAGTATCCAGAAAGCCCCGTGAAGCCACTGTAACCGCTTCGTAAAGCTCAGCCACATCGGGCTGTTCTTCACGATCCAACACAGTGTTGTCCGCACCAAGATCAACCATTTCAGTAACCTCTGCGTAACGCTTGGCCATGGTGACAATATCGCCGTTTTGATTGTACGCTGTGGAAGCTCCATCGAAGGTGATGAAGTTCTTGCCGTTGTTTTGTGCGCCAACATTGTTGACGTAGACAAACGGCAAGCCAGTTGCAACCGCAATGTCATGAATGACCTGATCACGTTTCTGATTCTTCCGCCAGCTCCAGGGTGAGCACGAGAGATTGATGATGATATCCGCACCATTGTCTGCCAGATTTCTGGCCGGTTTTTGCGCGTAGTCAGCATCCCACATATCCTCGCAGAGCATGACACCAAGACTTACAGTTTGACCGCCAATTTTGACGGAGAAAGGCTGCTGCAAGTCTTTGAGTGCAACTCCCCGTTCCATGGCCAGCTTCCGCAAGTCATAGAAGTGCCGGGCATCGTCGAAGATTCGGTAGTTCGGCAAAAGCGATTTCACAGCAAACGGCATCTTGGCTCGATTGAGCACCAGTCCACCGTCTTGCGCAACGAACGCCGCGTTGTATTTGCGCAAACGACCGTCTTCGCCAACCTTGGGTTCATCATCGAGCGCAATGCCGCCGAAGACCAGTACCGCATCGATGTCCTTGGACGCCGCAGCAATATAGCCAACCGTCGACCATATCTCATCGATAAAACCTTCGTCTTCATAGCGATCACCTGAGACATAGTGACTGAGCATCATTTCAGAGCCCACCACAATATTTGACCCACCTTTGATCGCTTCTCGAGCTTGTTCGAGAAAACGATCGGCATTTATACGAGGCTCGTGTGCGATGTCCATTTGCACCATCGCTAGTTTGATACCAGTTAAGTTTTTCATGGTAGTTCTCCTTATGATGAATTAAAAACGGCACGGCGACAAGCGTCGCTGTGCCGGTCGCGTTAGTACACCGCCGCCTCTTTGAAAGTGGTGGTATATCCGAAGATACGCTTAGCGACTTCGATCTCAGCCGGATCACCAGTGGCTTTGGCGATGTTGTCAGAGAGCTTCACAGTCGGACGACCATTCACTTCTGACAGCTTCATCACCAGCGACAGCGGTTTGATGAGACCGGTATCGTTGCTGAGGTTAGTACCAACCCCAAAAGCAACGTTGATCCGTCCCGTGAAGTGCTCGTAGAGCGACTTCATCCGCTCCGGATTGAGGCCATCACTGAAGATGACAACCTTCTCCATCGGATCAATACCGTACCGCTCATAGAGCTTAATGATCTTCTCACCAAACTCCACCGCGTCACCCGAGTCCTGCCGGAAACCCCGCCAGTCATAGATATAGTCATCTGGCAGTTTTTCCAGAAAAGGATCGGTTCCGTAGGCGTCTGGCAGCATAATTAAGGCTTTTTGCCCGTAGATCATCTGCCAATCGTGCAACACCTGATAGACGGACGCCCGAGCTGCAAAGTTGCTGGAACCACGTGCCTCTGCATAAGCTGCCATCGGCAGCTCATGCGCATTCGTACCCTGTGCCTCCATGTCCAACTCGCGGGCGAGCTCAACATTTGAAACACCAGTCAATACCGACGTGTGATCACGCAGGTATTCAGTCATAAACCGTTCCCACAGACCAGAGATCCGCCGCCGCAGCGCAAACTGCGAGGCTTTGAGGCCGGGGTTCTGGTTAAAGAAATCGGCCTTAAGTTCGAGTCTGGCCATCGCGGCAGCAAAGAGCTGTTGCTCACTGATTCCTTCAGCCTTGGCTCGACCGCGCCCGTAAAGTTCGGAGACGATCGCCAAAGTAGGGATTTCCCACAGAGTGGAATGTGACCACAGTCCGCCTGCATCGATGCGAAGCTTGCCGTCAACTACGTCCACACTCGGCATCTCGAGCTTCACTTGTCGCAACTCTTTGGGAAAGTTCGTACGGAACATTCCCCAAGATTGCAGGTAGGCGATGTCGCCTTCGGTGAAACGAAGCGACGCCACGTGTGCCAACTGCTCGCGCAGTTCGTCGACATCAACGTACCGCAACAGATCAGTGTCGGTTCGATTGATGAACGAGAACGTGGCTTGCAGATTCGGATAGTACCGGAAGATGTAGTTGAGCATCAGTATCTTGTAGACATCAGTCTCCAAGAGTGACCGGATGATCGGCTCATTTTTGTTCCATAGCTGTGCCATGTTGATTCTCCTTAATTGAGATTGATGTAAAGAACTAGAGTTCCTCGTGAGTGTGATACTCCGGAACTCTCTATAAGGTCCGAGCCGCAAGCGACTCGGACGGAACAGAGAGCTTCTGAGTGCTTTATTATTGTTTTTTATACACGAACAGAAGATCAAACAAAGGCCGGTGTTCTTCGGCGATTTGGTTGCGCAGATCAGGTGTCAATTTGACCCATTCGGCTACACCCATATCATCACCAGCGCTGACATTCCCTTCGAGATATTCCATCGCAAAGAGAGTGGTCATGATGCCGTAGCAACTTTTGGCATAGCGTGGATCCTTGATCCGACATGAACCGACATATTCTGGCTCACGCACTTCTATGCCTAAGGCCTCTTCTGCTCGTTCACGACTGACCGCCGCTTCCAGCGATTCGTCTTCAGGATCAACGAATCCCCCAAAGAATCGCAAAGCTGAACCTGGTCCGCGTCGACCCATCAAGATCTTTGACCAGTCGGGTGTATGAATGACCACATCAACTGTCGGATCAGTCACTGCGTGCTGAGCATTGATCGCTGCCAGCCAGCCGAGCCGAAACATCGAGTCGTCGATGTGGTTCCCAGCTGCCTCTTCCCGTACCTGTGTTGCTGAACGATTCGGCAACTCTGGCACTTCCTCCGTCGAGAATTTCCCATGATACTTTGGAATGAAACTGTCACGTGAGCCGTACAAGACAGAACCGCCGTTGTAGCTGACGCTACTCACTTTGGCGTCGACCGTCTCTGACCAATGCTCGTTGCTTATCGGGCTATCCGGCAGCGGCAGAACGGTCGCCCGCGGATACCGGCTTTCGAGCATTTGTTTGCGAATATGAAACGGGAACGGATCAGCGGTGTTAAAGCGGATCGAGTTGTGTCCAACCAGGATCAACATTTGTTCATGTTTTTGCTCGACCAAGTCGAGCAAAGCGACGTGACCTTCGTGCAGTTCATGAATCTGAAAGCGTCCGATCACCACGCCCAGGGTTTTTTCTTTGGACATGTCTGTCTCCATTTGTGTTCGTGTAGTTGTAAAGTACATATGTTCGTGTTGTTCTTACACTAAGATATACTAGTCTAGTAATATTGTCAATAGCACACTAACTAAAAAGTGGACAACTTGTTGGTTGCCCACTAAGGTGTCGATATACCCTACCGAGCAAACCCTTTCTTGGATTTGAGTGCTTCGAGGTATTGACCCAAACCAAAGGTCGCAAACAGCAGTGGACGGTAGCTTTTTTCAATCGTTACCGATTGTCCTGGCAGCAAACCGTTGCCAACCGGTTGTCCGTCAGCCAAGACTGCCACTGGCTGATTATGCTTGCTGTCGATCACTTTCAAAGTGATCTGCTTACCTTGTACGATCTCATCCATCACATAAGCGCGAAAGTTGAGCACCGTCGGGCTGATAGCGTTGAGGACCACACTGGTAGAGCTCGGCGATACGATCGGACCACCAACCGAAGAGTTATAGGCAGTTGAGCCAGTCGCAGTTGCGATCAAGACCCCGTCTGCCGGTAACGCTTCGTGGATGACGTCGTCGCCCACCTTCACCTCGGCATGAATGAGGCTGTAGGGGTGGCGAATCAACACTTCGTTGGTTACGAGACCAACTCGGCTTTTCCCGACAGTGGCAGCGAGTGCCAGACGCTCTTCGATTTGAAAGTCGCCTGATACAATCCGATTCGCCACTGCTTCCCAATCGCTGGCTTCAGCGCTGGTCAGAAAACCAACGTCACCACCATTGACGCCAAGCGTCGGCACGCCCTTGCGGGAATATTCCTGCGCTGTGCGCATCATAGTGCCATCGCCGCCGATCGCAACCACGAGATCGTATTTGCGCTTGAGCGGAATGGTATCCACTTTCACACCAGCGTCAAGAAGCCTCAGTCGCAGATTGTCAGCGACCTGGCCAGCGGTTTCGTAGCCGTCACCGAGCGGGACTTTGATCAGCACTGACTCCACCTTGGCGGAAATCTTGGGTGCAGCTTTGTTTTGTAGCGTTTGCATAGTTACCTCCATAGGTTGTAGATATAAAGAACGATTTAATTACAGCCTATACTCATCTTTACTTATTGTCAATACTACACTATATATAGTAATAGATGTAACCTATTTCCTGCCCGGCACCGCAGGCGCCGGGCTTTTACAATATGTACCAAAATTGTTACACCTTCCACCTTTTTCCTGTACATTTCACTTTTTTTCGGTAAAGTTCATCAGGAACGTTCATCGACAACAATACGGAGAAATATCATGAGTAAGGTTAAAGTCCTCCACCCCGGAGGGATCGCAATTGTCACAACGCCGAGCATGGCGTACATGGCTGAGCGAGCGCATGAAATCCTCTTGAAGAAGATCAAGAAGAAGCGCATCACCTACTGCGGCATCAAGTACGACAAATTTTCTCGTGCAGAAGTTCTCCCGATAATCGAGGGGAATGTGCGAGGCAAGCACGTCTACTTGTTCCTAGACTTCAATGGCGGCGACTGGATGCATGATTGGGCTGTTGCCCTTCTGACCATCAGTGCCATCCAAGACGCACAAGCAGAGAAGATCACGCTTGTGATTCCGACGTTTCCTGGCCAACGCCAAGATCGGAAGGATCGTTCGCGTGTGCCGATATCGGCAAAGGTTGTGATCGAAAGCCTGACCGGTTTCGAGACCGTAATCCACGCGATTACACTCGATATGCACTCGGAACAGCTCGAAGCGGTTTTCCCGCGAGCACCTGACCATTTGCCAGGACACGTTGTGTTCGGCACCTGGGTTGAGGAAACGTTCCATGACCGAATGGACCAGGTTGTCATTGTTGGTCCAGATGCCGGCAGCGTCAAGCGTAACGAACGGCTGGCAGCGCGTGTAGATGCACTGCTAGCGTTTCTGGCCAAAAAGCGGCTGGGTGTTGGCAAGGTCGAGATGAAAGCGATCTATGGCGACGACGTGAAGGGGAAAATCTGTATCATCAATGATGATATCCTCGACACCTGCGGCACGATGGCACGTGCAGCTGAAGCTCTGTTTGCGGCTGGTGCAGCTGAAGTATGGCTTACCGGATCACATGCAGTCTTTGGTGGCGACGCCTATGAAACCCTGAAAAAAACAAGGTGCCAGGTCGTGGTGACCGATTCTTTGATCACTAAACCCAAACCGTGGTTGACCATACTTCCTCTCGCACCGTATCTGGCAGAGGTTATCTTCCAGAACAACATCGAGCACGGAAGTGTCAGCCACCTCATCGAAAACGGCCTGCCGCAAGCAGTCTAGAAAGGAAAGTGAAAATATGACTGATCAACTACTTGAACGTGCGGCAAACCTGCTGCGTGCGGTGCCTGGGTGGCCAGAGACACACGTCACCTTCTACGACCTCAACCCGGTCTTACATGATCCGGAAGTGGTTGAACACCTGGCTCGACTGATCGCTGACGAGTGGCGCGATCGCGGCGTCACCTTCATTGCCATGCTCGATGCTCGTGGATTCATTATCGGTGCTCGAGTGGCCCAGCTGCTCGGTTTGCCGATGACTATGATTCGGAAGAAGGGCAAATTGCCGCCGCCGACCTTGAGCTTCACTTATAAACTCGAGTACGGAACGGCTACGATGGAGATTGCCGACGATGGTTCAATCAAGGGTCAGCATGTGCTTATCCTTGACGATCTTCTCGCCACGGGTGGAACCAGTGAAGCAGCGGTTGAGCTGGTCTACAAGGCGGGTGGAAAGGTCGCAGGCTTTGCCTGCATCACAGAACTCCCTGCACTTGGCGGCCGCGGCAAACTACTGTCGGTTCCGGTACAATCGCTCATCACGATCGTTGATGGTGTGAAAATGATTGATGCAATATACTGCGTTGACATTCTCACGCTCGACACAAATACCGATCCCGAGCAGCTGCTTCTGGTTGACCGACAAGGGGACGTACCTGGCATTTCCATGCCCGGAGGCAAGATCGACCCAGGGGAATCAATCACCGTTGCATCAATACGAGAACTCTGGGAAGAAGTCCATTGTAATGCAAAGCAAGTCTTCTACCTGGGTACACTTTGCGGTGTTGGTCGTGACCCGCGCGGCAACTACGTATCAATCGTGGTCGCTGCGCGAGTAGATGGCAAAGACGCCATCGGTGAGGTGATTGACGGGAAATCGAAGACGGAAGTTCGTCGGGTTATCCGCCCAGACCTGCTTGAAAGCATCGGGACCTACGCTTTCCCTGATCACCTAGACTTCCTTCGAGTGGCTTGGCCTGAAATTCTTACGGCTCAGGCTGAACGCGAAAAACCCGCACTGGTGAGTTAATCTCCGTCTGTTCTTCAAGGCAACGCGCCGATCCCACAGGGATCGACGCTTTTTCTTTTATCAAATTAAGCAATTAGTGGCAGCTCTTTGATTTTCTGTGAAGTGAATTCGTAAAGCGCAGCTGGGCGATGTTTTACGCCGTCTTCGACTCGGCCGGTATCTTTGACGATATCAAGCGCAAGAATTTTCTTTCGGAAATTTCGTTTATCCAACTCTTCCTTCAATACTGTTTCGTAGACAGTTTGTAACTCAGTTAAAGTAAAGTGACGCGGGAGTAAGTACTGAGCTACATTGGTATATGACAACCTTCCTTTAAGACGTTTTATAGTCATAGCCAACATTTCGTCATGGTCATAGGCCAAGTGCTTACACTCTTTTAGAAGTTTAAAAGAAGCTTCCGGATGATCGTACATACGCACGGTATCAGGTCGAACCAAACCAATGTAACCGACCGACACCACCCGATTTCGCTTATCGCGATTGACCTCACTAAAGGTATACAACTGCTCGAGGTACACATCCTTTAAATTTCCCTTCTCTTTGAGGATGCGTTCACAGGCTTCTTCAGCAGTTTCTTTTTCAGTGATAATACCACCCAAAAAACCAGGGACATTTACATAATGCGGTGGACGATCAACATTGCTGACCAATCCATAAAGTTCTCCATCGACTAAACCTAGTACGACAGCATCTACCGCCATAGCGGCAAAACGAAATTCTGCTGGGGCTTGTTTCATGATTGTTAAGTGTACACTAAGTGTGACTCATGTAAAAGAAAAAACGACATTGCTGTCGTTTATGAATTAAAGTTAACCTGGGATGCGCCCGGCCATTCATCGCCTTGAGCTTTTGGATAGTTGTGGAAGACACGTGCACTAGCCGTGTCTAGCATATGGGTGACGCCAGCCAATTCAGACATGACGCGTCGCTCGTTGGTGTAATCGTCAAGCTCACCTTCCGCGTAGCGCATGCCATTGATTTCAAGCTCACTGAGATTGATCCCGTTGTCAGCAAGCAGCTTCTCACGGAACGACTGGGAATATCCTTTGGTGAAGATTTTCTTGCGCGTACGTTTCCCATCTACTTCCTTGTAGGCCCACGGCTTTTCAAGATCATGTCCGAAGAAACTCAGTGCTAAGCTCTCGACACTAAACGGCAGTGGCCGCAGTTGTGACAAGAAAGAATAGAGAGCTGGGGCCAGACTTAGACCATCTGCTGTATGGTCCCACCAACCACCAACCCATATCTGGTGATTGTTCGTGGCACCGCGCGCGACTTTCAGAACATTTTCGTTGGATGATAGAAAACTTTGGATATGTGTCCGATTTGGTTCTGAGATCAACAAATTGATTGAGTCTTCGAGCTTACGCCAAGTGGCGTCAATTATGATTTGCATCAGTGTCTCCTATGCAAAAAGAACTGGCTATTATAATGCCTTAAATAGTAAATAACTACAATTACTTTTTCTTTGGTTTGAGTTTTGCCAGGTCAAGCACCTGATCAATTCTAATCTCACTAACAAAATCAGGCACGTGGGAAACCAGAATCATCGCTCCCTTGTATTCATTTAAAGTTTGGGCAATAACTGGAATATGACGAAAGTTAATGTGGTTAGTCGGTTCGTCCAAAATGAGCAAACCAGGTTCTTCCATTTTCAACTTAGCGAAAGCCACTAAACCTTTCTGCCCCTCAGAAAGATCACCCACTTTAGAACGCATCACATCACCATAGAGCAAAAAACCAGCCGCGATAGAGCGCATATCTTCTTCCAGCTTTTTCTTCATTGAATCCATTAGAGTTTCAAAAACTGACTTATCAAAATCCAGGTTAGAAAAATCCTGCCGGTAGTAACCGATCTTTATTCCTGAAGCCACCTCTTCGCCGGTGGCAGTTCCTCCCGCCAAACTTTCCAGTAAGGTAGTCTTGCCAATTCCGTTCGGACCGATAATTTGCAGATGCTCTCCGCGCTTGAGAATAATGTCACATTCCGCTTGCTTCGGTTCGTGATTCTTAATAACCGTCACTTCAGATAGTTTCAAGATTTCTAGCGGAATATCTTTGTGTGGTTCGATTGTAAACGGTCGGATGGTTCTGTCTTCCTTTCTCACATCAACCTTATTCTCTTCACTCTCTTCAATATCGACTCGCATTTTTTTAGCAATAAGACGCATTTTCCCTCCTTTAGCCGCAAAGTAGTTGATCTTATCTTTGTCGGCTTGAATCTGTTTATTAAGTTGTGCGTTCTGGCGTTTTTCTTTTTCAACTCGAGCAGCAATTTCACTCAACACCTTGTGGTAGTTGCCCTGATATTGCTCTACCTGCCGGTTCTGTGTATTGAGATATAAGACCCCGTGTGTGAAAGCGTTCAAGAAATCAGCGTCATGAGAAATAACAATCACCGTCTTGTTGTATTCCTTCAAAAATTCAGTCAGGTGTTCGATACCGGCCACATCGAGATTGTTTGTCGGCTCATCCAAAAGAAGGACGTCCGGATTCTGAATGAGAGCCGAAGCCAAAAGTAAGCGAGCCTGTTGTCCGCCAGAGAAGCTGCCGACGATACGGTCTTTAAAGGTTTCCTTGGATTTTTCAGTCGGAGTTAGATTCACCACCTCCAATACTTGGTCAATCTTTGGTTCAATATCGTAAACTTTTTCTTTAAAGCATTTTTCAAAAAATTCTTTGACGGTAAGAGTGAGCTCATAACGGGGAATAATCTGTCGTGAGACAGCAATTGAAGTACGTGGTTGCAGATTGATATCACCCTCATCTGGACTTAACGCTCCAGTGATCAAAGAAAACAAAGTAGACTTACCCGCACCGTTTTGACCCATCAAAGTCAGTTTCGCTCCACGACGAATTACAAAGTTGGCCGATTGAAGGATCGGCTTGGTGGCATCGTACTCATACGACACATCTTTGAAAACTATTAGTCCGTCATTTCGAGACATGGGCACTACCATACCGGAAATAGTTTTATATGCAAAGGGGAGTTACTGGTCTGGACAGCTCGCGATACAGTTTTATAATGTGATCATATTCATCTAACTCAATGCAACATGAAACAAACTATCTCCCCCGTTCGTACCCTTACCAAAAAGGACAAAGAGTTGCTGGCTCATGCGGTTGGCTTAACTTCTTACGCTGACACCAACACTGAATTCGCAGAGCAATTAGCTCTGGTCGTACGCCAGCAAAATTGGCAGGCGTCTGAATTCGAAACAGAAACTAAGGCCTCAAAATATCTCACCCCTAGCGACGAGGCCGGTGCTGTCAGCACCGGCCAATGGCTGTTCGGCAACCTAGCAGAATCCAAAGACATTCCGTACACCAAGGCTTACCTAACTACCTGGGCAGCCGATCAAGAAGTGCCAAAAAACCTTTTCATTGGAATCATCGGTATGGCTATCATGGGTCCAACTCTCGGCATCGTTGAAAGCACCAAAAAGAAAAAGAAATCACAACTTCAGATTGTGATTGAAGACAGCTACTATCAGGAGCTTTCTAAAGATAAGCTGGCAAAATTAACTGCTGATCTTGGCCAGCGCGTATTCTCGCACGAAGCTAAACTGGCTGGAGGAAATATCTATCAACTCCACCCAGATACTGCAGAGTGGTACATGAGCGAGCCAACTCTAAAGCTCTATAAAGTAGATCAAAAAACTCTAACTGAACTTCAAGCTGAAGCCAAAAATGATAGTCTGGCCACTCACACAGAGTACAAAAATGACCACCTGGTTGCACTGGCTATTTCACCTAGTATTGATAACGCCCTGGTCGAAGACCACGACGCTAAGTTGATCTAAATAAAAAAGCTGAAATCTTACCGAGTCAAAACGCAGAAAATATGTGCGACGACTTGGAATTAATCCCAGCATGAATATTTCATGCTGGGATTTTAGATAACTTCTACATAAATAAACTAGCGACAAACGCCAACATAGCGATAGCCAGAAAAACGTATATAGCTGCGTTAATGTATTTCATATATACAAAAGTATAGCAGATTAGTCTCCGGCCGATAACTCTTCAGCCTTCTTCAGAGCTACGACATACATGCTCTCGGCCCAACCAAGCGGTGTGTTTTCGTTTGGATGTTCGGTATGTGAGTAATAAAGCTCCGGCATTTTACCCTCTGGAGTAACGGCGTTTTTAGTACGTCGTAAATAGTAATAAGCTTTTTCTTTGTCGCCGCGTTCAGCATAAATGATCGCCAACCAAGCCAAGCCAAAGCACCATTCCGCTTCTTCACTATAGCCGTCAACATTGTTGTTGTAGTAACGATCGAGTTTATAGCGAATCACACCTTTGTCGCGCACTAAATGGTACTCGACATTTTTAAGAATCTCCAAAGTCTCCTCTTCGGTAGTAACTGCAAACGGATAGATGAGGGTAAGAAGAGCCAAATCAGCAAACTTGGTGATCGACTCACGTGGCAGCAGTGCTCGCAGTGCGTGTTCACCCCGCTCAATCGCCACTTCCGGCACTTCGAGCCAGTCCATTCCTTTGGCTTTTTTAAGGGCAGCTACACAAGAGCCGATGGAAGAAGCGTGAACCTCCATGTTTTCTTCCCAAATGCCGTTGTCGTCATCTTGCCAGTATTCGAGGTTAATAAGGTAATCGATAATTTTCTGAACCATCTCCCTCTCATCATCAGTTTCGATAACTCCCGCTCCCATCTGTTCGAGTGTGATTAAAAGATTTAAAACTTCACCCACGGCGTCATTTTGGCTATTGCCCCACTCCTCCCAATATTCTTCAAAAGTTTCCGGGTGAAAGCGAGCGTGAATATATTGCCAGGCCTCATGTGGCTTGTGTTCAATCGCCCAGTTGATTTTATCTTTATGTTTTACAAACATAGTTAGGAGAGCTTTGGCTGCTTTTTGGACAGTTTCGATTTCACCGGTTTCGAGAAAACCGAGGGTCATGAAATATATGTCACGCAGCCAGGCTTTATCGTAGCCGGTGTCGACATCAAAGGCAGAAGCAGTGAAAACACCCGATGGCTTCTGGAGGGAGCGAACCATATCAAGGTGCTGCTTTATTTCGGCATCAAAATCAAAGGTCATATATTAAGAACTATAAGAACGAAAGAACGTTGGGTGAATAATTAAGCAGCCGCCTGGTACGAACCACCGAACTTGGTATAGCCGACACCACTCCTCGGAGGCTCGTAAGGCAGCGGATAGTCTGGCTGGGCTGGAAATGGTGTAACTACGGCCTCAGGCTTTTCGTCAGTTGGATGATACGGCAGACCATTGGCAAGACATTCAGCAGCTGGAATGTTCTGCAATTCCAACTTCAACGCTACTGCAATCGCCTCAACTTCATCGGCAGCTTGCTGACCAACCACGTCTGTCCCCTCAAAGACCTTGAGCTGGCCGTATAAATCGAGCGCACGTTCAATTGACTCGCTGTACTCGCTAGACTCAGCTCCAGATGCAACTTGTTCTTGTTTTGGTCCTCCCTCCATATAACGTTACGTTACGTAATAATATCCAGTATATCATGCTAAAATTTTTAGATGAAAAAGCTACTACTTGGTATTTTAGTGCTCGGACTAATTCTGATTGGAATTTTTTATCAGTCTCTTAAAACTACATACGAGTTTTATCAATTCCAGAATGAATATCCAGAAGTAATGACTGACGCAACAGTAACTTGGGAAACCATAAGTTTTTCTAGTAGCGTTAACTTCGGCACTGTTTCAAAACCGCTCGAAATTAATGGACTTTCGGTTCCAATTCCTTTTGAAGCCGTATATGAAAGTGGGGAAGGTTTTTCTCACGCCTACGAAGCTATTAACGACGATCATTCCGTTACCATATTTAAACCTGAAAAATTAGATTTCTTTGCTTCATATGAAGAAGAATTTACTGACAAAGAAAGAGAATCTATATGCACCTTACTAAAACGGACTTCAGCCACTCAAGCTTGTGATTCTCCACTCAAATTCTACGAGGCTTTGCTGCGCCTAAATCCTAACGACGCAACTATGTTCACCAAGAGTGACGAGAAGCTAGTGTTTCTTAAACTAATGATCATTAAAGCTAACTCGTTGATATCTGGTAGAGTTTCAGAGTTTGAAACCAAGCAATTCACTGGCTACCTCTACCACATAAATGACCGCAACTTCTCGGTTCACCTATTTCCGAATGAGAACACCATGTATCCGATCAATTTCAACGATATGAGTGAAAGTGAAGTCGCTAATATATTGAGTCATACAACATTTTCGAATAGTTAAGCATCATTGGACCAACTACAGGAAAGCCCGTGGCGTAGCCGCGGGCTTTTTCTTTATCCTTTACCCTGACATGTCCTAGAGTACCCTTAAGATATATATACGTGTTAGTAGAGATCACTTGTGCCGTTGATGTAGCCAGTGGTCTAGGGGTCACCTAGACCACTGATGGTTATTTGCTTTCAATATCACTTCATGCGACAATCTCCCCTAACAGAGGAGTCAGAAAATGGCAACTGAAATCGAGCGTAAGTACCTTCCAAAAAACAATGGCTGGGAAGCACTAGTGACCGGCACTAAGCTCATAACCCAAGGTTATCTCATCAATACCAAGAAGCGTTCGTTGCGAATTCGCAGCGAAGATAACAGCAGGTACATTCTTTGCTACAAATCTGGCAGCAAAGGTATCTCTGTTGGTGAATATGAGTTGGTTTTGTGGGTTTGGTTGGGCAACTTTCTCTTGTGGACTTGCGGTAGCAAAACCTTAGCCAAAGTCAGGCACTATGTTCCCTACGGGAACCATATCTTTGAGATCGATGTTTTCGAAGGAAAACTTTTTGGGCTCATAATTATCGAGGTCGAGCTCGAACGTGAGGACGAAGAGGTATTGCTTCCAGACTGGGTTGGGAAAGGGATTTCATTGCTTTCCCACTACAAAAACTCGGTCTTGCTGCGCAAAGGTTTACCAAAACGCTGGCCGCAAGACCTGGTAGATGGTCAGAATCTAGATCATACAACCAACCTTTAATCCGCTACCCAGTGGGTTTTTTGTTGCAAAATTAAATGAGTTTTGGCATTGTGTCTTACTAGGAGGACATCATGCACGAACAATCAACCCAGCACATAGTGACTGAGCGAATTCTCTGCCACCCAATTGTGGCAGGAATGGGTGCTCACGAACGTGCTGCATTGGCACAGAAGCTGAGTGGCTCGAGCTTGGCTCAAATCGACGCAGAACTCACTGCACTCATTGCTGAACAGAAGAAATAGCATGCATTCATTTAAAATCGGACAAATGGCGATAGTGTGCATTGAAACGGAAGTTGACGGTTTCGGTGACGACAACCCTGACGATCCATTCACCTGCATTATCCTCGAAGGCCACGTTGTCGAGATTGCTGGCGAGCCAATTGAATCGATTGATATGAGCACAGGCCTGTCGCCCCAGATGATTGAGATCAAAGCACTCGACACCAAAGGCGTTATGCGTATCACTCCTGTCGATCTGGAGGATCTGGAACCAGTACCACTTTGCTAAACCCGCATTGCGGGTTTTTATAATGCTAGTCGCCAGCCCATGGTGATCCAACTAAACCAACACCAAGCTCTGCCCAGATGAACAGCACTAACAAGACAACGATCAAAAGGATCCAATATTTGCGTTTCATATTTTTTATAACGAAGTCGAAAACGAAAAGTTTTAAGCAGAAACGTCATCAAGAAATGACATCATCAACTTAGCGTATTGATCTTGAAGTTTTTGGGGAATTTGACTGTGTTGAAGTGGACTAATTTTTCCATCATTGTCTACAATTTTCTGGACTTCGTCAGAGTAAAATCCCTCAGGGGTTGCAATGAATAAGTGGGCTGTTTTCCACGACGACAACATTCGTTCTGCTAACTGTTTAATGTCGTCTTCGCGTAGACGAGAACGATATTTAACTTCAATGAGGTGTACCTCTCTAGTTTTATGATTAATGACAGCATAATCTGGTGCTGTACGGATAATCTCCATAGTCTCTTCAATTTTTATCGTACGTTGCCGTTGTGCAAGTTCAGGGAGAACTTTTTCGTAACCAAAACTTAAAACGGTAAATTCACCAGTATCCCTTAGTAATTGTTCAAAAATATGTTCGGCGGTCCGCCCTTTTATAAGCTGCTTCGAAAATTCAAGATTGTCCATAAAAAAATTATAGCAACTTAAAAAGCCGGTAAGCGGCTTTTTAAAGTGTTTCAAATCTTTCTTTGAGGAGTTGGTAGCGGAGGAGGGTGTTGGGGTGGCTAAGGATGTGTTCGCGAGTGCGAGGTTCTGGTTCGAGTTCAGAGATAGTGAGATCGGGGTATTGCCCGGCAGTAAAGTCGACCGCCTGGCCATCTGGTAGTACGTTCCAAAAGTGCGAGCGGAGGTAGCCATATTTTGGATGATCTTTGAGCGAACCTTTTACAATCTCACCACCAAACTCATCCTGCACCAACAACGACACCACAGCGCAGTGGCCCCATAGCGGATTATCTTCACTCCACCCCTCCGG
>CEQS01055012.1_pt1 | contig 15937 bp, 11 predicted proteins | sample 530981 | NCBI WGS metagenome assembly CEQS01 (sample SAMEA2621176, study PRJEB7988) | marine metagenome | biome: marine biome (ENVO:00000447); feature: mesopelagic zone (ENVO:00000213); material: "saline water (ENVO:00002010), including plankton (ENVO:xxxxxxxx)" | depth 800 m
CTTGGACTTCCACCAGTTAAGGTCAACAATCCTGAGTTACTACAGATTGCACTAAAGCTCGATAAACTTACCATGGGCTGTGCATTTACAACCTGATTTGTACTGTCCTTGTTAGTACACCCGTTACCATCGGTATAACTGTAAACTATATTATGAGTACCTACTCCGGCTGTAGCCGGATTAAAGTTATTGGAACTCACACCGGTGCCACTATAAATTCCGCCAGTTGGACTTCCGCCACTCAATGTAACCAAACCATTATCGATACATACATCGGATAGGCTGCTAAAGGTCACCGTTGGACTAGAATTTACTACTATGGTTTGACTAGCTGTGTCTTTACAACCCTTACCATCGGTATAAGTATAGTTAATCGTATGACTTCCTCCTCCGGCTGTTGAAGGATTAAAACTTCCTGATGAGGTGTTATTCCCAAAATAGGTTCCTCCACTCGGACTTCCTCCACTCAATGTCAACAATCCCGAATTACTACATACGGCACTGAAACTAGATAGACCTACTGTGGGTTTGGCATTAATTACCAACGAAATGGTGGCGGTGTCGGATCCACATGCATTGGTCGCATAATACCTAATTTCATGTATTCCGACGCCAAGTGTTCCAGGGTTTGCACTTGTCGCAACTGAACCATTTACAAGATAAGTTCCTCCTGTTGGAGAACCTCCATACAATGGAAAGGCCGGTGCATTTATGCATATAGCTGGATAACTGGATAAGCTTGCGGTCAGGTTAGAATCAACTTTAATAGTAAAGGAAGCAGTGTCAGAACAACCCAGACTATCTACTTTGTAGTGAAGAGTGTGCGTTCCTTTTCCAATGATGGTTGGATAAAAACGATTGGAAAAAACCGTAGGACCATAAAAAGTTCCACCTGTATGACTTCCATAACTTGACAAGTTTATCCAAAAAGTTGAAACACATTGATCAGGTACTTGAGAAACAGAGGCTGTTGGGTTTTTAGAAACAATAATCTTAGAAGTATCCGTTCCTGTACAGGAATTCGTATCCGTATAGGTATAGGTGATCACGTGTGAGCCAATGCCTGAAGAATCTGGATCAAATTTTCCGTTTTTAACTCCATTACCGGAGTACATACCACCAAATGGATTTCCACCCGACAAAATCAACTTACCTGATTGGTGGCAAACAGGGCTTAAGCTCGAAAAAGAAACTTTGGGTGCCGAATCGACCCTTAAAGTAATCGTGTCTAAAACCGAACAACCATTAGAATCGTTAGCATCGTAATAAATAGAGTGGGTTCCGACCCCGGCAGAAACTGGGTTAAACTTATTAGAATTAACTCCAACCCCAGAAAAAACACCTCCTGAAGGAGTTCCTGAGAGTGTTAGTAAGCCACTATTTAGGCATTGATTACTATAGGTTCCAGCACTTGCTGAACTCGGGTCCACAACTGTAGCAACAACTGTGTCAATCCATTCGCAATAATTAGAATCTAAAAACCTGTAAATAATATTGTAATTACCCGCAGTCCTTCCAGCTGCGGTAAAAACACTATCAGTCATACCAACTCCTGAAAAAGTTCCACCTTCGGGAAGGGCTGAAAGAGTATCATTGCTTCCATTTGAGCAATAGGTTGTATCAAAACCGACAAAAGAAATAGGGACACTATATGATTTACAGGTATCTTCACAATCCTTCGACTTGTAGAGGTTCATTATCTCACCAGCATTCAACTCACAGTTAAACAGATTTACATCATCAATTTTACCTTTCCATTTTTGTGTGTTATTATACCTGGCGCCAATTTTAGCCACTGGAGATGAAGCATAACCGGCACTCACATTTGACAAAGCGACTGTATCTTTTAATACTCCATCGAGATACAATTTGGCACCTTTATTGGTTCTTGTGAATGAAATATGATACCATTTATTTAAAACTGGCAAAGAACCGGTACAAACATTTGAAGGAGAACCAGATGTGTTGTATGTACTTATACACCAACCAACATGTCCCGCAGAAACGTTATTAAAAATTCCCATCATTTGGTCAGTTGGAGTTGCTCCAACCGATAGAATAACCCTTCCTGACCCTGCACCTGGGTTTTGAGTTGGGTAAACCCAGGCTGAGTAAGTATATTGATCGTGCCCTTTTAAAGGTGCAACAGGCGCTGACATCGAAGCAGTAGTCCCGTTAAAAGAATAAGCCGAATTTGGCTTTCCATATCTATTAGAATCCAACGAGGCCGTATTTGAGGTTACGTTATTTCCATTTCCCGATTCGTCGTTAGCGTTTCCATTAAAACAATATTTCATAACCGGTGCGTTGCAAGAATCACAAGAATTTGAGTTATATAAACTTACAATCTCCGTGCTATTCATTGCACATCCATAAATTCGAACATCGTCAATTTTTCCTTTAAAATGCTGTGTATTATTAAATCGAGAACCAATTTTCATTGCGGAATTTGATCCATAGTTGGCATTCCTGTTATTAATTTTTACTGTATCCGATAAAACACCGTTCACGTATAGTTTGGCAACTTTATTGGTTCTGGTAAAAGCTATATGGTACCATTGATTTACGGTAGGCAAAGTATTGGTATACACATTTTCAAATCCGGAAGTATTATAGGTTCCTATACCAAATCCAACATGATTAAAACTTGATCTATTGCCTAAAGCAATATGCTGATCTCCTCCTGAGCCACCTACCGATAATAGCATATAGTATTTATTTATCCCAGGGTTCTGCGACACATTTACCCACGCAGAATATGTAAATTCATTTTTTCCTGTATATTTTGATCCGGAAACGGCAATATTATCATTGATCCCATCAAACGAATAGGCAGCTTTAGAACGACCCTTTCTATTTGTTGTTAGACTAGCTCCGGATACCGTCCCATTGTTTCCATTGGATGTTCCGTCCTTAGCATTACCATTAAAACAATGGACTGAAAGGGGTGACGTTACACAGGATTGGCGGACCGAATCACAAGATTTTGAATTATAAAGAGCTTTTATTTTAACACTATCTAAAATGCATGAATAAACTACTAATTCATCAATGACCCCATTGAAGTACTGGATAGTTCCAGAAGTGCTTGCTCTTGCTCCCAGTTCAACTAACATTGGGGAAGTAGAATATTTGGCACTACTGTTATTTAAAGAAACAGATTTATTCAAAACTCCGTCTATATATAATTTAAGAACTGTATTACTTCTAGTAACCGCAACATGATACCATTGATTAACCTTAGGAAGAGAATTAGTAAAACTGACCCCGGATCCAGCAGTTGAACTATCGTAGGATGCGGCTCCAAAGCCCGTGTGCTTGGCTGGAGCATATGCGTTGGTCAACAAAATAGATTGATCTGGTCCAGCTCCACCAACATGAAAAATACATTGTGCCTGACCAATTGCTGGATTCTTATTCACTTTAACCCAAGCTGCATAAGTATATTCATTGTGACCGTAGAACGGGCTTGTAGGCAATTGAATCTTTTGATTTAGTCCGTTAAATTTATATGCTGTGTTTAAGTAACCTAACCTTCCTGTTGTAAGTGTTGCATTGTTACTAATTGAGTGATTATTACTTCCAGAATTATCCTTGGAGTCACCGTTAAAACAATAGACAGAAATTGGTGAATTACATGACTGTCCGTTGATTTGAAGAAAAAAAATACTAAGAAAAGATAGGAGTATTATGTTGAAAAAAGTATATCTCAAATTGCTGATTTTTGACTAGATTAATATCCAGCTAAGTTAGCAAAAAACTTAACCTCTATGACCCTAAGTACTTTATGTACTTCTCACTATCAATTAAAAAGGCATACTACCTACCACCTTGTATGTTGGACTTATTTTGTTGCCTCCAAATAAATGGATACGAATTTTCGTGTTTCGCTATCCAAGTCAATTAAAAGCTCTTTTTTAGCTCCTTCCCTGTATGCTTTAACATCAATTTTAGAAAACCCAACTTTGGAAAGATAAAACCTAAGCGTCTCCTCATCCCATGCTGAAATATGCCCATATTCCTGAAGCACAAAACTAACCGCTCCCATTTTCGAATGTAATTTTCGCTTTGCTCGTTCAGGATTTAAACTGTTGGTGAAATACAACTTTTCCCATTCATTAAACCACGCAACGTCATTATTTGCATAAGCATTTAAAAATTTCGAAACATCCGGTAGGATAATTCTTAAAACCCCTCCTGGTTTGAGTATTCTGTAGCATTCACTCATTAACTTTTCGTCATCGGAATAAGATAAATGCTCCATAGTATGTTCACATGTAATACCGTCTACAGATTCATCTTTTATTTTCAAGGGAAACCTTAAATCAGCTCCGTAATCAATTCCTTTTTCAAAAAAGAAATCTATGTTGATCATTCCTTCAGTAATTACAGGGCCACAACCTAAGTTTATAAAATTCGTCTGACCTTCGTCAATACTTAGCCTTTTTTGAAACATCCTTCCAATAAAAGATTTTAACTCAAAATAAAATGGTCCAAAAACGGTTGAAGGCAGAAAGAAAAAAATAGCTTTAAATATACTTTTCATAAAAACAAATCATGATTCATAGATGGTGAGTAATGTATTACTAAAGTTTAATCGAATCAAACGCTCGCAAATGTAGATAAATACATTTTGGGCCAAGCCCGAACTCTGTAAAACAATTGATCTGAACTTTGGCAATTCAAATTGTTATTTACTTAATGGACTCTGCTCCTTTTTAACAGCTAAGTAATTTAATATTGCTTTTTATATGGGTACAAACATCATTCAGAAACAAAGCTTATTCTCTACCATTTTTAACTATTTAGGAGTTGGAATTGCCTATATAAATCTGCTGTTTATTCTTCCCCACTTTCTTACCCTTAAGGAAATAGGGGTCATGCGATTAATTATTGAAATGGCAACATTATTTATGTTGGTGTTTCAGTTTGGGTCTCCGTATTTGGTAATTCGATACTTTCCAACGTATGTTGAATCTGAAGAAAAGCAACGATCGTTTTATACACTTGCCATTACATTCAGTATACTGGGAATTGGAATGATGTCCATTTTTTATTGGATTTTTCGAGATCCTATTCTTAATTATTTTTCAGAAAAATCTTCGCTCATTTCTGACTACGAAAAAGCGTTTCTGGTAATTGCTGCCTCACTTGTTTTGTTCAATGTTTTTGAACGGATATTTAGTAGTAAAAAGATTATTGCTATTCCAACATTTTTTAAGGAATTTGTATACAGAGTAGGTTTAAGCGTAGTTGCAATATTAATCGGCATCAAGCTTGTTTCTTTTTCTCAAGGAATTAATATTTGGATGTTCTTCTATCTACTTGCCCCAATAATTCTCCTTTTCCTTTACAAAAAGAAATTCGGGTTAAAATTCAACTTCAATGGAGCGGTTTGGAACAAGCCAAATCTTAGAAAGTATTTGGGTTATGCCTCAATTGTTTCTCTTGGAGCTATAGGCGGTGGTCTAAGTATAAAAATAGACATGATAATGACTGGCTCTATGCTTGGTCCGGAACAGTTAACAATTTATGCAACTATGGTATATGTGGCAACTGTTATTGAAATCCCTAAAAGAGCATTAGTACAAATAAGCGACCCATTTATTTCGGAGTATTACACAGAAGGTAAAATTGATAAAATTGGAGCGCTCCATAAAAAAAATAGTGTTGTTCTTCTTGTTTTTGGAGTGTTCATATTTCTTGGAATATATTTCAACCTGCCCTACCTGTTTCAAATCATGCCCAAAGGAGAAAGTTTTGCATTGGGAATCAATGTATTTCTAATCATTTCTGGAGTTAAATTCATGAGCTTACTGAGTGGAATTTCCAATCAGATACTTTTAAACTCGGTCGAAGCATGGGTAAGTTCCGTAACCATTGTTATCCTGGCTTTTACTTCAATAGTGCTAAACTATTATCTTATTCCAATTTACGGCCTTGAAGGAGCAGCATTTGCAACTCTAATATCGGTTGGAATAAATCACGCTCTTGTCATGATTTATGTGTACTGGAAATTTAGAATACATCCATTTTGCAAACAAATATTCTTGTTATTTGGATTCGCGGTTTTGCTTTTTTTGGCTCTTATTCAGGTCCCCATGATTTCCAATCCTTACTTAGGTATATTAATAACAACCTCAATTATTAGTATTGTATTTCCATTAGCCATTTGGAAATTAAACATTTCGGAGGACGCGAACCAGCTTTTGATTCAGCTTATCTCTAAAATAAAGGAGAAGGTTATATAGGCTTAGCTTTTCAAAGCTTCGTTTATGTCAATTCGAGGGTAAACATTCAATAGGCCATACTTGCTTGCATTACCTATAAATACATTTTGAGTCCTGGCGTAATTATCTATCATATTCAGTTGACGCCACATTTTCCAAAACTCGAAATACATATTTCCTGATTTAAGCAAATCATCTTCGAATCCTTTTTCTGCCTGATTATTGGTGATTTTTGAATGACCATACCAGCGTATATTATCTCTCCCCTTCCCAAACTGAACGATTTGATCTAAATCCATTCCGAGTAAATAAATCTTCTCAAATCCCAGGTAAACAGCTATCGTTAAACATTGTGTTATTGCAGAGGGAATGTTCATTATTCGGCTAGAAATATCACAATCAGTTTTATTCATAAATAAAGGATTAAGGCCTTTGCTTATATAAAAACTTCTATCTCCAATACCCGTTTTAGAGTCTATTATGTATTTAGTGTCTTTACCAAAAAAATAGAGACAGTCTTTTGGCAATCTTTCTTCCATATCTCCGATCCAATCTATCCAATCATTATCAAAGCTTTTCTGATGATGCTTGGGTACGACCACATGAAACTTAGGACTCAGTAACTCAATATCGTCATGCATGTGAAAATTATTTTGTGTCATCACATGTTGTCCTTTCAAAATACTTAAATCTTCATTGTTGATGGAAGGACCTGAACCAAGAATGAAAAGCTTTTCCCCTTTGTACTTATTTTTAAGTTTTTTATTTCTTGAAAGCACCGAACTTGGAGCAAAACTTAGCACCCTAAACAACGAATGACTTGCATACTTTTTAAATAAATATGGTACAAAATGGGTAATATTATTCATTTCTTAATCTTTTGGCCCCGTTAATTATCGTATAGGGAAAAGAGGCCCATTACTATAGAAAACTACAAGAAAGCCTTAATCTAGTTACTGAATTTTCTGAAAAAGATAGTTTGGGTTCCTATCAACTATTCTATAATTCTTGTTTTTTCTCATTTCCTTCATGAACTCACTGCAACCAAAATTGTAATAGCTTGCTGAATCATCAAAAAGGATAAAACCACCATTAACAAGATATTTGTCACAGTTTTCAAAGTCACGTTTTGTAAATTCGTAAGAATGGTTCCCATCTATAAAAGCAAAACTAATTGGCCCGCCAAGTTGGATTTCTCTATCCAATATATCTGTATGCGTGTCACCTTTTTCCCATAATTTGAAAAAATCATCTGAGAATTCTTCAATTGCATAGGGCAGATTATTTGGGCTAAACACCTTGATATTTCGAATGAAAGACTCCTTAACAAATTTTCTATAAACATCATGCTCCAAATGGGAATCTCCCAAATATTTGGAATCGGAATCCTCAAAAATCCATTTGTCGGAAGTAATGATCTTATTCTTTTTTGAATATTTATTCAAAAAATATGTCATTACATTACTTGATAAACCACAGAAAGATCCTATTTCAATAATTGGTTCATCCCCTTCAATATCTTTTATCGCCAGTTCAAATAAATGATAATTCCCTTCATTCATCATTCCCGCATTGGCAAATTTTAGCCAATTAAGATATTCGTTTTCCACTTTTTTGGTTTTGATACGAGCCAAACCGTACTGAAAAATTTGCTTTACGCTTGCCATAATTTTGCTTTTACCCATTCAACCGTCCACAAACAAAGTCTGATAGGCCGTCCATAAGAATCCAACAATGATCCTTTGAAAATAGGTTAATCTTTAAATCTTAACTAAAGTTTCTATTAAAATAAATTCCAAATAGTCAATTTGTTTGATGTGAGTTTTTTTCTCCTTCTTCATCAGAACTAACTATTTAAAGGTTCGCTTTTATTAATTCATTTCATATTTTTCAAAAGTATTTATTCTGATGAGTTTTATATTAAAAAAATATAGGTGGTAGTTTGATATTTATACTGTATGATTGGCTGCCAATGGTATATACTTTCCTAAAACAAGATTCGAAGTCTTTCGCAAGATGTGATCCATTCATTAATTAGATTACAATGATCAAATTCTACAACGACATAATGACAAGGGTCATCCAATTACATTTTAAATACTTCTTGGCTCTTCCGCAGAAAATTTGAGTCTATTGAACTTATTTTAAGTCGAACTTTATTTGTACAACGTATCAATATAGTAGATTTGACACCCAAAATTAAACAGATGAGTTTTCTCTCAATAAAGCCTCATTTAATTGTGGCTGCAGCGTTTTTAGCTTTAACTTTTTCTTATTTCTCTCAAGCTTTAACTGGTAAAAAAATGAGCCAACATGATGTAGTTCAATCTCATGCCATGGCAAAGGAAGTAATTGACTACCATGAGGAAACCGGTGACTATGCCTTATGGACTGGGCGAATGTTCAGCGGGATGCCGGTTATTCAAATATGGCTTGGAACAAAAACAAATGTTGTTAAACACGTATGGCTAGGGTTTAGGAGTTTGTTTCCCTCACCTATTGAAGTAACCCTAATTTATTTGTTTGGTTTTTACATGTTCCTTGTTGTTATTGGCTTCAAGCCAATTTGGGCCACTCTGGGTGCAATTGGTTACGCTTTTTCGAGCTATAATTTTATTATTATAGAAGCTGGGCATATAGGTAAAGTCATGGCTTTAGGTTTTTCGGCGCCAATTCTTGCTGGAATCTATCTAATACTAAAAAAAGAATATTTCAAAGGGTTTATTGTTACTAGTGTATTTGTTGGGTTTCAAATTATGTCTAACCATGTCCAAATCACGTACTACCTCCTATTTGTAATTTTGATTTGGTTAATCTATGAGCTAATACAGGCGATTAAAAATAATGATATTCGAGATTTTCTGAGATCTTCAGTAATCATGATGTTGGCAGCCATAGTTGGTGTATTACCAAACACCACTCCCCTTCTTACTACCAAAGATTATGTTGAAGAAACCATTCGGGGAGAGCAAGAATTAAGCTCTAAAAAGGTGGATGGAAATGGCTTGGAAAAAGACTATGCATTAAGCTGGAGTTATGGTAAATTAGAAACCTTCACATTGCTGGTACCTAACTTTATGGGAGGAGCTTCTGGTGGAGGACTGGATGAAAATTCTGCAACCTATGAGGAACTTACTAGTAGGGGCGTAGGAAAGAAACAGGCGCAGGGTTTTGTGAAAAGCTTGCCACTTTATTGGGGGGCGCAACCTTTTACAAGTGGACCGGTATACTTTGGGGCTATCATTCTCCTGCTTGCCATAGCCGGGCTCTTTTTGTCAAGGGATAAATCTAAATGGTGGTTGCTCGTAGCAACCCTATTCTGTGTATTCATTTCCTGGGGAAAAAACCTGGATTGGTTCTACAGTATATTCTTCAATTATTTCCCTTTATTCAATAAATTCAGGTCCCCGTCAATGATTTTGGCTGTGGGTAACATTACTACGGTATGGTTGGCCATGCTCGGTCTAAAGGCTATTCTGGAAGAGGGTAAAAACGATTTCAAAAAGGTCCTAAAAATAGGCGGTGGGTTTGCCTCTATCTGCTTAATATTAGTGGTCTTAGGTGGAAGTTTATTTGATTTCGATTCTCAATCCTCAAGCAATGGGGTTTCCGCGGATGAAAAATTTGAACAACAGATGGCGGAAATGACCAAGAGCAAAGATTTTGGGGCAGCCTTAATGGATGGAATCAAGGAAGATCGAGCACGTATGATGAGGAATGATTCCCTCAGGTCTCTTGGTTTTATTCTGGTCGCACTTTTATTGATTTACCTGTATTTAAAGGGTAAGTTGAAAGAATCATACTTGGCTATCGGTCTTACAGCGCTTATTACAATTGACCTTTGGTCTGTAGATAAACGCTACCTCAACGATGATGACTTTAGAAAATTAAAAGACATTTCGAAAAACTACAAATTGACCCCTGCCGAAAGCCAGATGCTTCGTGACAGCGACCCACATTATAGGGTGTTAAACACAACGGTAAGCATATTTAATGATGCAGCTCCCTCTTATTTCTACAAAACGATTGGCGGGTATCATGCTGCCAAACTTAAAAGGTACCAAGACCTTATTGAAAGACAGATTAGTCCTGAATTAAGGAAACTTAATGAAGGGTTTGATAATACTCCAGTGTTGAATATGCTCAATATGAAGTACGTCATTTTTGGTAAAGAAGCCAATGCAATAGCCCAGAATACCTATAGCATGGGAAATGCCTGGTTTGTCAATAAAATTATTGAGGTCAATAATGCAGATGAAGAAATTGAAGCTCTAACAGGGTTTAACCCTGGAAGCGAGGTTGTTATCGATAAAAGATTCAAAGAATTGTATAGTTCATGGAGTCAATCGTTCGATTCCAGTGGTAGTATTACATTAACCTCCTATGAACCTGAACAGCTTGCCTATGATTATAATTCCTCTACCGATCAGTTGGTTGTGTTTTCTGAAATCTATTACCATGGCAACAAGGATTGGATTGCATACATCGACGGAGTAGAGCAGAAACATTTCAGGGTAAACTATGTTCTTCGTGGATTGGTTGTTCCCGCTGGAAAACATAAAATTGAGTTTAAATTCAAACCGCAGGTTTATTACATCGGCGAAAGGATTTCCCTGGCCGGATCCAGTATAATCGTGATTCTATTGTTGGTCTATTTTGGAAAATCCTTTCGTAAACCTAAAGAAGTAGCATAGTGTCAAAACAAACTGCAATAGAAAATAAAGATAGCATAGGAACTCATCCTCTTCCCGAATGCCCACTTTGTGGAAGTACTGGCGAAACTATCCATACTGGACTATTTGATAGGATGTATAGTGCCCCCGGTAAGTGGGACATGAGTAAATGTTCAAATTCTGCCTGTCAAATGTTATGGCTTAACCCAATGCCTAATAATGATGAACTATGGAAAATTTATGTCGAGTACTATACGCATAGAAGTGTGGGCAAATACACATTTGATTTCATTCGAAAAATTGAAAACAAATACTATGAATCGGCATACGGTTACAAGAATTTGGAAAAACTGAATTCCTTGTTACCTGGGTTTGTTGTGAACTTATTTCCTACAGAAAAGGCAGAACTTGACTTTCGAATAATGGGGCTTGATGCATGTGAGAGTGGAAAAATGTTAGATATTGGATGTGGAAATGGACACCTTATTAAGCGCCTGGCAAAAATGGGATGGGAAGTTGAGGGAATGGACTTCGACCCCATGGCAGTTGAGTATTGTAAGTCTCAGGGCCTAAACGCTAAATCAGGTGATTTTTTTGAGTTAAACTACCCAAGCGATTATTATGATGCCGTCACTTTAAGTCATGTAATTGAACATGTACCCGACCCAAAAAAAACCATCAGGGAAGTATTTCGGATCTTGAAACCCGGAGGTAAAATTGTAATGGAAACTCCAAACAGTAAAAGTTGGATGTATACCGATCTGTTTCAATCTGAATGGCTTCATTTGCATCCACCGGCACATATCCATGTGTTTAATCTCAGCAACCTGAAACAAATTGTTCTTGAATCCGGTTTTGAGGTTGAAGTAGCAAACTCCAATGTTAGAAATGATGCCTGGGTTTATGCAATGGGCAAAATGTTTCAAACCAATAAACAGATAACCTATGAAGGTGTTAAGCCTAAAAAAAGCTTACTGATTATGGGGAAAGTCAAGCAATTGTTGGGATGGTTTAAATTAGGAATGGACCCTGAATCGGGTGGTGAATTGTACATAAAAGCTATAAAACCAAAATGAATTGAAAGAGGTAATAGTTGTAATTCCTATCTACCAGCTTGAATTCACGAAAAGTGAATGGCTTTCGTTAAATCAGTGTTTTAAAGAATTAGGCGATTATCCAATTGTTGTAATTCATCCGGAAGGCCTTCCGTTGAATACCCTAAGCGATAAGTTCAGTTATACTTCGGTTTCAGTGGATCAAAAATATTTCGGAAGTCCGAAGGCTTATAATAAACTAATGCTTTCCCGTTTTTTCTACGAGCTATTTGAGGATTATAACTACCTGCTTATTTGTCAGACCGATGTACTGGTAATAAAAGACAACCTACAACTATGGACCAAAAAAGACTACGACTACATAGGAGCACCCTGGCTTGATTCGTATTGGCAAATCTGGCACAATATATTCTTAAAAGATGGAATCGTAAAAGGTTTTAGATGCCTGTTCACGGCCCATTTTTATAATGCTATTGGAAACGGTGGCTTTTCACTTAGAAAAGTTTCAAGTTGTTTGGAAGCATTTGATCGTGAAAAGACAGATCTAATAAAATGGAATTCCAACGAAGATTACTATTGGGGAATTTTTGCTAGAAAAAACACCAGCAATTTTGAAATACCTTCAAAAAAAGAGGCTTCAAAATTTTCAATTGAGACCTCGCCAAGAAAAGCTTTGTATAAATTAAATAAAGGACAACTACCATTCGGACTTCATGCCTGGGAAAAATTTGACGTTTCTCTTTGGAAAGAAAAACTCGGACTTATCACGCATGGGTAGGTAATACCCTTATGGAGGCTTACTCAGTCATTAGTCCGCGCTTTCTCCAGTTTAATATGATTACTCCAAAATTCAGGTTCATATTTTTCCCATGCGTGGCACCCAAATGGTAATTCCGAATTATTCATTTCGAAACATTTGCTCGGGCTTGTTTCAAAGGCAAACTTCAATGCCTCCTTCATTGACGGACGCTTAAAGCTCCAATCAACCAAAGGGACAATCATTCCCCAAAAGGTATCTTCTGTTTTTCGCCAAAGCGGTAAAACTTTAATCAACCATTTGGCATTCCGTTTCATGGCCGAGATTTTTCGTAACGAAAAGCCTCCATTACCCACCTTACCCTGCATTAAAGGCCTGATATCAATAATGGGTTTTGCCTTTCTGGTGGGTTCAGATAAATCGATCCACGGTGCACCCACATAATCATAACCTTTGTTACACCACTTAAGCAGATCATCTCTAAAAATCCAACAGTCAGTCTGGTAAATTAACAAGTATTCGTGTTCGTCAAAACCACTGTAAAAGCTTGGTGAGAGGCATAATTCGTCATAACCCAGATAACTACTAAAGTAGTACGGGTCGTAGAATCGCACCTCTAAATCCTTTACAAGTTCGGTGTAAGCTGACGTGTCTAAACCTTCAGGAACCAATAGGACTTTCCGATACCTTGATAACACTCTATCGCATTGCAACAAACACATTCTTTCATTATCAGAAATTTCTGATTTGTGTGTAGGAATTGTAATTACTACCTTGCTTGCGTCTAATGCCATTTCAACTCAGTTATTAGTAGAATGAAAAAAATGGAAGGGTTAATCCTCCAACCATACGGGAGGTAACTTCTCTAAAATTTCAATGTTCTTGAATTTCTCACTGGAAGTAACCCCTTGGGTTTTAGCCCAATCTGCCATTTTTCGAACACCTTCTTCCAGGGTTGTTAAGCTTCCGGTTCCAAAGACTTTTCTAGCCTTTTCATGACTTGCATAGGCATGCACTACTTCGTTTCTCGCTTCCAGGTACCTTAATTCAGATTCACAACCCATCGCCTTCATAACAACTTTGGCTAATTCGTTAACTGTAAACTCACTGTCCGCTCCTATGTTGAAGATTTGCCCATAGGATTCTTTAATATCTACGCACTTGGCAATATGTGGTGCAACATCACCGATATAGCTAAAAGCCCTTGACTGCTGACCATCTCCAAATACGGTTAAGGCATTACCCTGCATAATTTGATTCATGAAAATTCCAACCACATTTCTGTATTTGTCTCCCAAATTTTGATACTCTCCATAAACATTATGTGGCCTGAATATTACGTAATCAAGGTCAAACATTTCTTTAGTTACCCTAAGTTCTTGTTCTACTGCTAACTTAGCTATACCATATGGATCTTCAGGAATCGGGGTCATATCCTCAGTCATTGGTGGTTCCAGGGCACCGTACGTCGCAATTGATGATGTAAACACAAAACACTTGATTTTATGTTTGACTGATTCGTTAATTAGATTAACACTACCTATTAGATTATTGTTGTAATTGAATCTCTTAATAAAATGGCTCAAGCCCTCTGCTGCATAAGCTGCGAGATGGTATACATAATCAATTTCATTCTCATTGAAAATCTTTTCAAGTAGTTGGTGGTCTAAAATCGATCCTTCGATAAACTCAACCCCCTCAGCCAGGTAATTTCTGTTTCCACCACTCAAGTCATCCAAAACGATGACCGTATGCCCCATCTTAATCAATTCTCTACTTACATGAGCGCCTATAAATCCTGCACCTCCTGTCACTAATGATATCGCCATGATTGTTTTTTTGCGAAAATATGAAAACTTTTAACCCATGATCTATGCCAGTCAAGATTAATTGATTAAGCCCGAAATAATTTGAATTTCACTGTATTACCTTCAATTCCGAGCTCAATATTTAGCAAAAAATAAGAGCGAAAAATCCAAACCAATGAACTGAATTAAGGCCTTAAAAACACATCGAAATTTCCAACTACGAACCAGGTATTCAGGAACCCTATTTGTTAATCCAACCTCTTATTGATCTTGTAAAATTTGAGCCCTCGAATCAATATTTTAAAATGACTCCAAAGGGTAACTAACCATCCATAATGATCAACCATAATCCAAAAACGTTCGGATAAGGCCTTTTTCAATTGTTGTTTTGAAACTCCACCATGAAGAAAAATGGAAACCGGATCTACTAAATTTTTGCTGCTTTTTGCCCTAGCCATACAAGAAAGCATCCAGTCATAATCAGCACTAATTCTGTAACGCATATTAAATGGTTGAACAATATTTCGTTTTACAACAAACGATTGATGGCAGACCCGCTGACCCATGGTGTAACTGTTCAATGTCAGTTCTTGCGGAAGGGATCTCGAAGTAAAGATTGATCTTAGCCCAAGCTCCATTCGATTATCATCAACAAACAGGGCGTCTCCATAGATTATATCAGCATCAGAATTATCAGACAAGATACGTTCTCCCGCATTCTTTACTAATTCATCACCGGCGTTCATAAATATTAAGTACTTGCCAGTCGCCCGGGCAATTCCCTTGTTCATGGCATCATAAATGCCTTTATCCGGCTCCGATACCAATACATCAATTATGTCTTTATTCTTTGCTAAAATGTCAACAGATCCATCAGTCGATTTACCATCGATTACTATATACTCTACCTTGTCCGACTTTACAGCCCTAACACTGTCTAGAGTATACTCAAGAAGATCTTCAGCGTTGAAAACAACAGTTATAATCGATAATTTGATGTCATCCATACAGGATCAATCTTTATCAACTTCTTCGAAGTCAATATACTCTCCCCCGTCAAAATCCTTGGTCGACTTGCCTTGTTTTTCTTGGGGGCGTTTTATGTAAACATCTTCATTGGCTTTTTCGAATCCGGAATGTCCCGCTCCTTGTTGGTTCATTTGGTCCTTCATTTTCCGCTCCACCTTTCTTACAAAGGTTTTAAGAATCCACGGAAAAATGACACGCATAACAATCCTTGCTCCAAAATAAATAAGACCAAGAATTAATATGGTTCGAATAAATCCCACTGTTTTACCTACTTAAGTACAAGTTTCTCTCTGAGTAAACCTTTCTAAAATAATTGTGGCGAAGATCGGGAATAAAATGGATAGCCTCACCGGTAGACTTCATTTCAGGCCCTAATTCTTTGTTA
>CEQS01073957.1_pt1 | contig 15907 bp, 12 predicted proteins | sample 530981 | NCBI WGS metagenome assembly CEQS01 (sample SAMEA2621176, study PRJEB7988) | marine metagenome | biome: marine biome (ENVO:00000447); feature: mesopelagic zone (ENVO:00000213); material: "saline water (ENVO:00002010), including plankton (ENVO:xxxxxxxx)" | depth 800 m
AACGACTCCCAATTCTACTACCGAAATAACAGGTATTTCGGGATCAGGAATGGTCTCCAATACTTCCCAGATGGCTTCTGTATTTTCTCGAATAACCGGTACCTGGGCTGCTTCCATACAATTACAAGCTTAAATCAGCATTACCATTTTGCATCGGGGTAAGCCCTTGGTAAGGATTGAAATACCGACAAAATATGTCCCAGGTATTCACTATGCCTTCCTGATCTTCCACCGGTTGCTTTCCACCCCCCTGCCGGAGTGCCTAAGGTGGCTCTTTCAATTACTTCATTGACAGAAGCATAAAAGTCGTCAGCAATAGTTGCGGTATCGGTAATAATTCCCATGTCTATTAACTTTTCGTCGACTTCATCCTTTTCAAAAAGCTCGTGATGATAGCTCCAGATATCGTTTAAAGCATCCTGAATCTTCCATTTGGACTCTTCTGTTCCGTCTCCTAAACGAACCACCCATTCGCACGCATGCCGCATATGATAGGTTGTTTCCTTCAACGATTTTGCCGCAAAGGCAGCTAAACTCTCGTCAGGACTTTTACTTAACTCCTTAAATAGGTGATAATAAAAAACCGAAAATATCATTTGCCGAGCCATAGTGTTACCAAAATGACCATTGGGCTGTTCGGTTAACAACGCACATTGAAATTCGTGTTCGGGACGCAGATAAGCTAAATCATCCTCACTTCTTCCCTTTCCTTCCAATTCCGCTGCGTATGTATAAATGATTCTTGTTTGGCCGAATAAATCCAAAGAAATATTGGTCATAGCAATATCCTCCTCCAAAATAGGCCCATTTGAACACAACTCACTCAAGCGATGCCCCATAATCATAGCATCATCGCCCAAACGCAAACAATATTGAATTAATGCATCTTTAACTTCCATAGTTCTTAAATATTTTTAGCTCCCTCGGGCATTACATAATGCGTAGGTTGTCTGTAGATCTTATCATTCGACGGATCGAAAAACGAACCTGAATCATCAGGGTTTGAAGCTACAATAGAATCCGTTGGAACTACCCATAACGATGTACCCTCCATTCTTCGGGTATACAAATCACGAGCATTTTGAAGGGCCATTTCGGAGTCAGCAGCATGAACACTACCGGCATGTTTAAAAGGCAAGCCTGTTTTACTTTGAATGAAAACTTCCCATTGGGGAAACTGATTATCTGAACTCATAATATTATCGTTTATGCTACTTTACTTTTTTCTAATTGTTTTTTGGCATAGGCATTTGCCGCCTCTCTCACCCAGGCACCTTCATCGTGAGCCCTTTTGTGGTGAGTTAGCCTTTGATTGTTGCAAGGTCCGTTGCCCTTAACCACATTATAAAACTCTTCCCAGTTTATTTCACCTGAATCGTAGTGTCCTGTTTCCTCGTTCCATTTCAAATCCGGATCGGGAATGGTGAGGCCAATTACCTCTGCCTGCTGAACTGTTTTATCAATAAACTTTTGACGCAACTCGTCATTGGTCTCACGCTTAATCTTCCATTTAAGGGCGTTTCCACTTCGAGGTGAATCCGCATCGTGTGGTCCAAACATCATAAGTGATGGCCACCAAAGTCGATTTAGTGCATCTTGCGCCATTGCTTTTTGTTCGGGAGTTCCCTTAGCCATATCCGCCATAATTTCGTAGCCCTGACGTTGATGGAAGCTTTCTTCTTTACAAATTCGAACCATTCCGCGACTATATGGCCCGTAAGAGGTTCTTTGAAGCGAAACCTGATTAACAATTGCTGCACCATCAACCAACCAGCCAACAGCACCTATATCAGCCCAATTTAGTGTAGGGTAATTAAATATCGACGAATACTTGGCTTTGCCACCGTGCAACTGCTCTAACAGTTCGTCCCTTGTTATTCCCAACGTTTCCGCTGCTGAATAAAGATAAAGTCCATGTCCTGCTTCATCTTGAATTTTAGCAAGTAAAACCACCTTGGCCCTCAAACTCGGAGCGCGGGTTATGTAATTTCCTTCCGGTTGCATCCCAACAACTTCCGAATGCGCATGCTGAGAAATTTGTCTAATTAAATGCTTGCGATAATCTTCCGGCATCCAATCCCTTGGCTCAATTTTTTCTTCTCGATCAATTTTAGCCTGAAATGCCTCTAATCTTTTGTCATCATCCATAAGATCCCAATATTTTTAAGGATTACAATTTTAACCATTTTATCCGCTGATTTTTATGTTCTAAATAGGCTTTTCTAATGATATTAGTCAATTCCATTTTAAATTAGAATGTTAAGTCCTAAATTAGATATTCCAGTAGAAGACAAAGACTATCTTTGCAGCCTCAAAAAATGGTTCAAAATAGCACTATGTTCTACAACTTAACAATAAGCAAAATTCAAAGAACAACCAAGGACTCTATCGCTGTATCGTTTAGCATACCCGAAAACTTGAAAGAAATTTTTAAATACAAACAAGGGCAATACCTGGCGTTTAGAAAGGCCTTTGATGGTGGAGAAGTTCGACGATCTTACTCCCTATGCAGCAGCCCTGTTGTGGATAATGAACTTCAGGTTGCGATTAAAGTTGTGGAAGGAGGTTTGTTTTCAACCTGGGCCAATAATGAATTGAAAGTTGGAGATGTACTGGAAACACTTGCCCCGGCAGGCAATTTTTATACTGAAATAGAAGAAGGGCAAAAGAAAAAATATGTTCTTTTTGGAGCCGGAAGTGGTATTACTCCTTTAATGTCAATCATCAAAACGGCTCTGGCTGTCGAAAAAGAGTCTGAAGTTGTGTTGGTGTACGGAAATAAGGATGAGAGTTCAATCATTTTTAATGATGAACTAAAGGTACTTGAAGATCAATATGGTGATCGATTTACCAGATTCGATGTATTAAGTCGGGTTGATGGAAGGAACCCCATGCTGAGCGGCCGAGTAGACAACAACAAGTGTGAAGCTATTAACGGCAACACCTCAATCTTTGATGGTAACGAGTATTTCTTATGTGGACCGGAAGGAATGATTAACGAAGTTTCTGAGTTACTTAAATCCAAAGGTATTGATAAATCAAACATTCATTTTGAATTATTTATTGCTCCGGTAGCACCAAGTGTTAAAACAGAAGATCCAAATCAGGAGATTACTTCCAGCCTCACCGTGATTATGGATGATGAGGAATTTGAAATTAACCTTTCAAGCAAGGGCGATACCATTCTTGATGCAGCTATGGATGCCGGAGCGGACGTACCTTTTTCGTGCAAAGGTGCTGTATGTTGTACCTGTAAGGCAAAAGTGACAGAAGGATCTGCCCGAATGGAAATGAATTACGCCCTGGGTGATGACGAAGTTGAAGAAGGCTACATACTAACTTGCCAGGCACACCCTACCAGTGAGAAGTGCGTTGTTGATTACGACGTAGTTTAAGGAGTTCTAAAACTTCGGGCAGGGAATCATCAACCTGCTTCGTCTCCTGCGCTGTCTCTGGCTTTTTCTTGAAGCCATTTCCAGCGATACGGAAATTTCATGTGCCCCCCCGGAGGTTGCTGCAGTTAGCTTTGAAACAGTCAGGTCATAGGAATAGCCTAATGTAAAACCATTCTTACTGTAGCCAACTAAAACAATAATCGCATCGTTATTCGGCAAGTTGGCTTCTATATTCTTAACGGGTAAGCCCCTATACCAAAGTCCAAACAAGATGGGTGAATAACTAAAATATCCCCCAAAATCGAGTTGATCTCTTTTCCCCTGGTGTTTGTAGTTGGCCGTTAGTGTAAATGCACTAACCAAACGTTTTTTGATATCCTTTTTGATGGGAAACTTGTATCCTCCATGTACGGAGTATTTCATATCGAGTTTTATTCCATTGCCCATTAAAGCTATGTCGGGTTTATTCAGGTGGTGAATGGAAAAACCAACCCAGTAATATTTTCCATAGCCAATGGCTCCGGCATTAAGGTCCAGGTAATACCTCGATTTGTCGTTAAAGTCTTGCTGTGCAGCTGAAGTTGTAGCCCCGGTTTGCAATTGGTCGTTAAATACCAGTTCATTAAAGTCTATGCTTCTATTTCCCAAACCAAATTGTAATCCTGGTTTAATACTGAACTTACGAGTCATTCTGATACGATAAGCATAACTCAACAATACAGCTGTTGTTCTTAGAGCTCCTTGTCCAGCCCGATCGTGGATAAATTGCAAACCAATACCAGAATTGAAGTTTTCAAAATTGTGTTCATAACCAAAAGCATAGGTATTGAATCCTATGGAATTCGGAACGGCCGACCACTGATTCCTGTAGTTACCCGTTATTCTACTTTGAACAGTGTTTCCGGTAAAAGCCGGATTCATCAGCATTGGAGTAGCGTAGAACTGCGAAAACTGAAAGTCCTGCGAATACATCGTTAAGACCATGACCTGCACGTAAACCAGCAATATGACTCTTTTCAAACTCATTTCAGCAACGTAATTTCTCCGGCTTCTTCAAATCGTTGCCCGTTTACATACTTACCGGTTGCTTTCCATACATATACATCCTGGGGACACATGTTAGAAGAATTACGATAGTAACCATCCCAACCCTGGCTGATATCCTTGGTTGTAAATACCATTTCTCCCCATCGATTAAATACAAGGAGCTCATAGTCCACAACCCCCTCTGATATGGGGAAGAAAATATCATTATCTATTGAATTGGGATCGTAAAAACCTCCTGTTGGTCCGCCTTGATTTGGTGTAAAGGCTGTAGGATACTTAATGGACCCGGAACTTATAGCTTCAACTGCATTTTCAATTTGATGTGTGTCGGAACAACCATATTGATTATCGGCAACAAGCCTTACGGTATATGTTCCGGCAGCCTGGTAATAATACTCTGGATTCTCTTCGGTGGAAGTGCCCCCATCTCCAAAATCCCATATCCAGGACTCCGATGACTGACTCAGATTATAAAACAACGTTGACTGTCTTGGAACAGATACCTTTTTAGGTCTATAATCGAAAAGGGCAATTGCATTCTCATGAACAACCACACTATCAACTTTAAACTCATTGACAATTCCATTATCGTATCCAACCACCGTTAAACTTATGGTATAAGTTCCCGGGTTATAATAGGTATATGGAGGAGGGTCTTGTAACTTGCTGGTTCCACCATCGCCAAAATTCCAGAGAAAGTCTTTTCCGTAAATCGTATTATTCTTAATATCTACCGTTAGTGGTCTACAACCAGCACCACTAGCATTATAACTTACAACAGCAGTTGGAGGTTCTATGGTTATTTTTTGAATTGCGGTATCGCGACACTTAGCAGTAAATGCTTGAAGGATTACATCAAACTCACCCCAGGTGGAATACTTATGCGAACCAGGATCACGAACATTAGAAGTGCTGGTATCTCCAAACTCCCACAAATAACCCCAGGGACCCCTATTGCCAGTATTAGCAAAGCTAACAGTAGAGTTAGGAAATTTCTGAACAAAAGGTGTAGGAACAAATGCAGCAATGGGTTGTGGGTAAACCGTTATGGATTTAGTAATACTGTCGGAACATCCATATACTGAACTAACCAGCAGTTTTACATCAAATACTTTGTCGACCGTATCCGGATTGGAGAAGGTATTGACAGGGTCACTAATTCTATCCGTATTTCCGTCTCCGAAGTCCCAATTGTACTGATTTTCGCCTGTACTGGTATTTGTAAACTGAAGGGTGAAATCAGAACAACCCGCTGTATCGGCCCGAACAAAGTCAGCTAAAATCTTTGGAAATACCTCTATCTTTTTAGTAGAACTATCCTGGCATCCATTTTGCGTTTCAACCAACAACTTCACGGTATATTCCACTGGAATATTAACATTGTGGGTATACGAATAAACCGAGTTTCCATTGCTATGAGACGTGTCTCCGTTGCCAAAATCCCAAAAACTTTTCGAATTTAAGACCGAGTTATTAGTGAAGGTAACTGCTAAAGGCTGGCAACCCCGAATGGTTGAAGTAATAAAACTGCTTATGGGCCTTGGATGAACCAATACTGTATCAGAAACTGTGTCTGCACAACCGTAGGTTGAGCGAACAATAAAATCCACTTTGAAAGTGGTGTCTTTTAATAGTGTGTTTGAATAGGTGTGCGATGAATTTGTGTTGCTGCTGGTGTTACCATCGCCAAAGTACCATGAAAAAAACTGAGCACCGGTAGACTGATTGGTGAAGTTTACATTCAGATCGGTACATCCGGCTGAATCGCTCATTGCAAATTTTGAAATGATCTGAGGATATACATCCACGGTTTGCGTAGTAGTATCCTTACAACCATGTTTGGTTTCTACAATAAGCTTTACCGTATTCAATACTGATGTCGTTCCTGTATTCTGATAAACGTGATTCACGTTTGAATTATTCGTAAATAAAGAATTACCATCACCAAAATACCAAAAGTTGGTATCCGCAATACTCGATGTATTGGTAAAACTCACCGGAAGCGGGTGACAACCATTGGTTTTATTCTTCGTGAAATTGGCAATGGGTAATGGATGAACAATTACTGTGTCTGAAATACTATCCCTACAACCAAATTGACTTGTAACTACCAGTTTAGGGAAGTATAAGGTATCAATTAACCTGGAATTTGAATAGGTATGGGACGGTGAAGTATTGGTGCTCGTGGATCCATCTCCAAAATCCCATGCATTAAACTGCATTCCGGTTGAAGAATTTGTGAAATTCAAACCAAATGGCGTACATCCGTTGGTATCATTCATTGAAAACTGGGCATGTATTTGTGGATAAGTCGAAATGGTTTTGAATGAGGTATCAAAACAACCTTCCTGGGTCTCTACAATTAGCTGAAGTCTGAAATTGGTTGTTGTAGAATTAGAATGGGTATATGTATAGGGAAACACTGATGCCGAGGTGTCGCTGGTGTCTCCATTGCCAAAATCCCAATGAAACTTAACGGCACCTGTGGAACTATTTGTTATACTCATATTGTGTGGTTGGCAGGCAACGCTGTCAGAAACCGAAAACGAGGAAAGCGGACTTGGAAACACAAGTACCCGCCCCGTATTGGTATCGCTACATCCAAAAGAACTTGTGGCTATAAGTCTAGGTGTGAAGAAGACGTTGTTAGTAGTCGTATTCCTATAAACATGCTTTGGTGTAGGCCCTGTTGCCGAATCTCCATCTCCAAAGTACCACTTGTAAGCTACCGCCCCGGTTACCGCCGGAAAAGTAACCTGCAAAGGACTACAACCCGAGTCAGGAAGCGTTTGGAAGGTGAAAATTGGCTCCGGATACACCACAATAATCTGCTGACTTGTATCCGTACATCCATTGGCAGAAGTAACAACCAATTGCGCTTTGTAGTTTTCAATAAATAGAGTCTTGTTTTGGTAAGTATGGGTTGGATTGGTCAGTATACTGGTATCACCATCCCCAAAAATCCAAAGGCGGCTGGTCCCACCCGTGCTGGTATTTGTAAAAGTTACATCAAAAGGACCACATTTTGGGAGGGCATTAGAAGTAAAAGAACTGTTAGGAACATGATATACATGCGCCGAATCAGAAATAGTGTCGCTACATCCAAAAGCCGTACTAGCAATCATGGTGATTTTATATCCTACGGTAGCTCCTGTACTATTTCTAAAACTGTGGACCGGAGCTGTTAGAGTAGAAGTATCACCATCACCAAAATCCCAATAATATTTAGTTGAAACCAATGAGTTGTTTGTAAAAGTGGTGATTAGCGGAGAGCAGCCAATTGAATCGTTCATTGAGAACCTGGCGGTAGGTTTAGGCTCTACAACCAAATCGAAACTGTCTACGCTGGTACAAAATGCCGTAGCGACGGTAAGTTTCAATTTGTAAGTCCTTGAAGAGTCATACTTATGAGTTGGGTTTTGTGTGGTGCTTGTAGTACCGTCACCAAATTCCCAAAACCAAGAGTTGATTGGATTACCGCCAGGAGAAGTAGAATTATCGGTAAAACTAGCCAATACATCCTCACAAACATTTTTGGGGATAAAATCTACTACCGGAGATCCATAAACATTTACATTTCTACTCGTATTATCGGTACATCCGTTTGAATGAGTAACTATTAGCGAGATGGTATAATTCCTAATGCTGTCGTACTTATGTACAGGAGGTGTTGCCACAGTATCCGTACTTCCATCTCCAAAGTCCCAACTCCATTTGGCAGCGTTGCCCGAATTTTCGGTGATTACTACATCAATAGAATCACAACCACTGGCTGGTGCTATTGAAAAATCAGCGGTAGGACCTGGTAAAACATATATATCCTTGCTAATGGTATCGGTACATGAACCAGTACCACCTGTATTAAATACAGCCAAATAGATAGTATATAACCCAGGTGTCCCAAAAGTTCTGGATTGTGTACCCATTCCCCTGGTACGCCATGTACCATCACCAAAGTTCCATCTACTCTGGTTAGCCCCTCCTGTTGAATTATTAAAAAATCGAATTCGGTTTCCCGCGCAAATGGTATCCTTATCGGGTGTGAAATTTGCCACGGGAGGGTCACCCACAACAATGGTTTGTGTAGTCGTGTCGATTCCACACATGTTGCTATCGTAAAGCGTAATTGTATAGGTACCTTTACCTGGCAAGGCCAAAGGTTGAGCTAAAGAAGGTGGATTTGCAAAGGGCAACCACCCTTTTAGAGAATCTTGTCCTTTTCCCCAATAATTTCCAAAATTCCAGTACTCCTGACGCTGGAATGTGTTTCCTTGAGGACGGCAATTTAAATTCGAAGAATTTATAACAGTTACCTGAGTATCCGGGTAACATAAGAACGCAGCTGAAGGCGTAATTGCAGCATCGTCCAGATCGTATATATTTATGGGTCCAACGGTAGCAAATGACGGTGTTACGGTACAGTAGTTTTCAGCCTCCAATCGCACCGTAGTGTTGCAGTTTACTGTATTTCTTTGGTAAGTATGTGTATTTGTTTTCCCAGAATCTGTCCAGTTTTTAGTAACGATTGGGCTACCATCTCCAAAGTTCCAGCGAAAGGTGGTATTTATGGAAACATCGGTACTTGAATTAATAAAACCAAGGTCACCAGGTGCACAGATGGTCGTTGCTCCACCGGAACCCAATGGACGAGTTATCGATGCATTTACTGGTCGTTCCAATACAAGTAAACCAGTAATAACACAACCCGTTCCCGTTTCGGTAAATGTTATTGTATAATTTCTTAAGGTTGCAGGGTAGGCATGCGAAAGCGTAGCTGGTGGATTTAAACTGGCCCCAGAAGATGTATTCCCATCTCCCCAATTAATGGTATAGGCTCCCGTATTCTGATTGGTCTGAATGAACAAAGTATAACCGGCTCCGTTGCATTGCTTCCATACCGGATTAGCACTAGCAACTCCATTTCCATCGATTAGCATAGGACATTGAGCATAGCCCAACGCGGTAGCCAGCAATAGAAAACTAAATAAAAACCACCGAAATGAGTTCACCATAGTTTATACTACACCAATTACAGGATTAAGTGCTTGAGACGTTCAAGAAAGATTGGGGTTGAAACCAAATAAAAACAAAACATCTCTGTTAAAATAAACGGTAAAGTTAGCGAAAGGGTTAGGATTTGGTTAAAAATATTTCAACAATATTACTCCATATACAATCCCAATAGTCTGGGTTAGAATACTGAAAATAAGACTTTCAGTATTTTCCATTTACTAAATAAAGAAGGCTTTATTTTTATTTATTTGGATCTGAAAATTCAGGATTGGTCAAGAACTCATTATCCGTTAAGGTCTTTAAAAAGGCGATTAAATCTTCCTTTTCACTTTTTGTCAAATTCAATCCCTGGGCAATTCCCGAACCAGTTCCGCCATCACTCATTATTGGAGCTAAATTTGGTGAATTAGATACCACACCACTATTATAAAATTCTACTACCTCTTCCAGTGTCTTAAATCGACCATCGTGCATATAGGGGCCCGTTTTTTCAATATTTCGCAGTGTAGGGGTCTTAAATTTTCCAATATCTGTAGATTTTCCGGTAACTTTGGAAAGTCCGGCATCGGGAACCAAATCCAATCCATTGTTTTGAAAGTTATTATCGGTAAACAGCATATTATCTGCCGAGTGACAATGAAAACAATCTCCTCCGGGTGCAGCACCTGAAATTCTTCTCGGTTCCGTATTAAATATCTTATATCCACGACTTGCTGATGGGCCCAAGTTTGGCGGAATCTTATTATTAACAAGTGCTACTGCTACATCAAACTCACTTTCAGAACTTATAAGTGTTTTTTCAAATTGTGCTATAGCAATCGCCGCGTGAGTAGAATCCCAATCATCAATTCCAAAAGCCTCGTAAAACCGATTGATATAGAAAGGATCTCCTTTTAAAGTATTGATCGCATTTTTCCAGGTATTGTGCATCTCAATCGGATTAATAACAGGCTCAATCGCTTGCGCTTCCATGGTTGGAGATCTACCGTCCCAGAAAAATCCATTTCCCCAGTTCAGGTTAAATGTGTTCATTGCATTAACATCTCCTAAAATACCATCAATACCTTCAGAAAATTGTCTCTCATTATCACTAAACGCAAATTCCTGATTATGGCAGCTTGCGCAAGATTGAGTTCCATCTCCCGAGAGCCTTTTTTCATAGAATAAGTGGCGCCCTAAGTTGACTATCTCTTTAGTGAGTACCGTATTTTCAGGAAACGGTGGAAAGTATTTTGGTGCGGTTAAAATAAATTCTGTCCGTTTATGTTCCGGCTTTCCGTTGTCACATACAGTTGGTTCCGGGTCCGGATCCTTTTTACAAGCAATAAAAACCAGTATAAACAGGAGAATGGATATAGTGCTTTTTACGGATTTCATATTTTGACAATTCTTGTTGTTACAACCATGCTTCCTCCCAGATTCAACTTAAGCATATATATTCCATCTTGCAAATCCTGAATATCAACTTTTTGTTTATCCACCAATAAGTTATGTTGAAATCGAACAATGGTTCCATTCAAGGAGATAATCTCCATGTCCCACGTTAATCCATCATACTCATCTATTTCAATGAACAACTGTTGCTCGGCCGGATTAGGAAATACCTTTAACCGGTAATCTGAATTTTCCACGGGAACAACTCCAATATTGATATCGGTGCTATCCATAGCTGCCAACACCGAACGATATAAATTTAAAATACCACCAGTGGTACTCTTATTAACAAGTGTAGGTACTTCTTTGGTTCCCTTCGTAAGCAACAATTCCCTGACCAATAAGGCCAACTTGTCGGGCGAATTCTTATACTTCGATAAAGTGTCTTTTGGTACCACCGAGTACATCAATGCCACAGCACCACTCACCATTGGGGCTGCAAAAGAAGTTCCAGTGCCAATTTGAACGGAGTTGACCGAGTTAGTAGAAATAACATCGACACCTGGCGCACCAAGATCCATATTTATCTTTCCATAGCCACCTCCATTCAATTTTTCGGCTCTATCAGTTCGGGTCACCCCAATCAAATAATCACTTGGACAAGTACATGGAATATCACCTTTAACATCAATGTCTATAGATGAATTGGGGCCAGCTCCTACATTGATGATCCCCTCTTTTCCCATGGTATCGAACATGTCGCACCAGGCTGGAAAGTTTTGAGGCTTGCCATTATTGACACCAAAGGAAGAATTGGTAGCAACCACATAAGCACCTGAATCACCATTGGTACGGTTATACCTCTTCCTCATTTCCAGCACATAATCGTACGACTTCAGGACAAACGCCTCGCTCGTTGAAGACCCTAAAATGGGCATTATTTCCACATCCCAATTCACACTGGCAATGTCTATAAGATTGTTGGTACTGGCACCAACCATTCCGGTAACCATTGTACCATGATTTCCCTGCCTTGGATAAATGTGGTTGGTATCATCATAAAAATTCCATCCATCGTAATCATCTACAAAACCATTTTGATCATCATCTATTTGGTTATTGGGTATCTCGTGCTTATTCTTCCAGTATAAGTCCTTTAGATCACCATGATTAATTTGAAATGATTTATCAATTACAGCGACCACAATTCTTTGAGAATCCTTGGTCATTCCACCAGTAGTTATAGACCAGGCACTTTCTGCATCGATGTCCTTTAAGTTCCATTGAACCTCATAGGAAGGGTCGTTTGGCTTATTAGACCTTGACTCCATATTATTATGATTCCATTGAGCATAACGACAAGATGGAAATTCACTAAAAATCTGCAAAACTTCATCCTCTCTATGGATTATATTGGACTGATCATAACTGAAAAGGTACAAATCTGTACTGGTCGAAATTGTTTCCACAAACGACACCGATAAGTTTGGAAAACTGGTATTTACTTGTGTAACAAACTGATCAATTTTGCCATCTTCAATTTTGGCAATAACCTGACCCGGAATGTGTGTTTCTTGTGCAAAAGAAAACAGGACAACTCCCAAACTAAATATGGTTGCAAAAAATCTCCTCATTACTACAAAGTTACTCTATACCTTAGCATTGCAATAAACTGAAATAGAATACCGACAAAAACAAATTTAGGCTTTACAACTCCACCGGTTCGTTTCTATTTCAACCAACTATTTAACGGCTCTTAATGTAACCTATCAACGCAAAAGTTAAGGCAATTGTTCCAAAGGCAATAATCACCCACCTTAAAGCAGCGTTTGGAATAAACTTACTACGGTATTGGCCAATAGTCATATTATTCAGAGGTTCTACCTCTTTGAAATTGATCTTTTTGATTGCAAAATAGTAGACCATTCCTTTGTCCTTGGAATCATCATACCTTTCGTATTCTATTTTATGCTCAATCAACAAGTTTTCGAAAAAACCGGCCTGGTCGGCCCTTGAAAAATGGAAAACCTGATAACTCTTTTGCGTAGGATGTTCCCGATAATTTGTAAAATCAAATAGTTCTTCCATTAAAACCAGCTAAGCAACTAAAGGCAAAGATACTGTGCTTTGATTATAGAATTCGCAGCTTTTGCCCAACTTGCAGTGTGGAGTTTCGGCTGATGTGGTTTACTTCGCAAAGCTTTCGACAGGTAGTACCATATTTTTCAGCGATTCCATATAAGTAATCACCCTTTTGTACCGTATAATATTCCACCCCGTCAGGTATGGCGGCATAACCCCATTTGGTCTTTTGAATGGTCACCTGCTTATGAATTAGTTTTTCCTCCCTGAAATCTATGATTTGTGCCGGATCAAATGCTACCCCTTTAAATCGGCATTCGAAATGTAAATGGCTTCCTGTTGACTGACCGGAACTACCACCCAGACCAACTACATCACCAGGTTCAACCTCATCACCAACTTTTACTTTATAGCGATGAAGATGGGCGTATAATGTTTCCAAACCGTTGTAATGACGAACGACCACTACCCTTCCATAACCACCAAAGAAACCAACATACCTAACCTTACCTTTAAAAGCAGCATGAACCGGATCCCAAACCTGTAGGTCCAAATCAATTCCTCTATGCGAGCGATTCCATCGGTGACCGTATCGACTAGTTATCACAATTTTTTTGGTTGGCGAATGATACTCCCCTAATTTTTTACTTGATAACAGTAGCCTTGTATTAGAATCGTTCTTCCATAAACTAGTGGGATACGGGTGTGGCTTGGAAATATCCCAAGTGCCATAAAAATTGTCAGCCGGATAATCCATAGACTTTTTGGTGTAAGCGAATTCACTTGGCGTGTTAAAATCATGACTGTTTAAGAACAGGTTAATTTGGTTAATCAAGGCATAGTTTTCGTCTCCTGCCTCAAATAAGGAATCCATAAAAAATGCCAATTCCATTTTGGTCATGGTTTTTACCGAAAGAAAGGTTCTAATCTGGCCTAAAACTTTAACGGAAACATCAGGTTTCTTGGACAATGAATCATAGTATTCCTGAATTTTCTCATCTGATAAATTCTCAAAAGTGTCAAACAGGGTTTTCTCACCATATAGGACCACTGCTTTTTTAACTGGTTTCGATTTCTTATCACTTTCTCCTTTTTCACTAGGCACTATAAAGCTTATACAAGCTAAGCCCATAACAATTGTCAAAAGAAAATAAATGCGATTTTGCATGATTTATAGGGCACTAATATAATAATTACACTTTACAGTAACAGAAATTCATCCAATTGGCCTGACCAAAAAATTCAAACTGAAAAGCCAATTGCGATTCCACCGCTTGAGTACCTTTGCATCAAAAATTGGTGGAAATTCTAAAGTATATATTAATCGCAGTTGTCACTACAATTATTGCCTACCTAACGCTTTGCACTTTCACTCCTTCACAGGTTATTATTTCTCAAACTGAAATTATTAATAAACCAATAAATGAGGTTTTTCCGAAACTTAGCCGCGTTGATGAATGGCCACAGTGGCATCCCTGGTTTAGACAGATTAAAAAAGCTGAACACAAAATTGAACAGAAAGATGAAATTGGAGGGTCATTCATTTCTTGGAATGGACCTGAAGATAAAGGCGGAAAAATTGAGGTAACCGGTTATACTCAAAACCAATCGGTTCAAATGGACATAACCTATGAAAAGGATAATTTTCAGAAAGTCAACAAATCAGAATTTCTCGTTGAATCCAATGGTGGCAGAACCAGGGTAAGCTGGATACTTGTAGGTACCGAATATCCTTTTTTATTGAAACCAACCACCATTATTTTAAAAAGTGTATTTACCAAAAACTTTGAAGTAGGGCTTAAAAACCTAAAAGCCGTATGTGAAGGCCGACCTCTTCCAGCCAAGAGCAGACTGGAAGAATAGTGGCAAAAAAACACATTTATATTCTGGCTTTTATAACCCTGTTTGGGTTTGGAGCAATGGGGCTTTTCACTCTCAATTGGGTTTCTGATGTCTTACCGATTGAAATTATAGATCTGCATACACCGGTTTACCTTCAGCTTTTTTTCGGTGTAGCTACTGGGTTCATTTCTGCATATATCGCCTTATACCTAATTGAATCCAAATTAATCAGGCCAAGTTCAAAAAAGTATATTGACCTTATTCAGGGATTGAACTTAAACCGAATGGAAATTGTAATTCTTAGCTTCTGTGCAGGATTTGGTGAGGAAATCCTTTTCCGGGCATGCATGCAGCACTACTTTGGCATTTGGATCACAGCAATTGTATTCGTTGCCATTCATGGATATTTATCACCAAAGGATTGGAGAATCTTTATCTACGGATTTATTATGATTGGTATAATAGCGGCATTTGGCTACCTTTACGATGAATACAAAATAATTCCACCTGCTATTGCTCATTTTATTTTTGATGTAATATTACTTTGGAGGCTATCGAAAAAAGAGATTTCTGAAAACTATGAAGAACAATAAGTTTATGTACCTACTCATTCTTGGGTTTACCTTTTTTTCCTGTAAGAAGGAAGAGGTAGAGGTACCAAAAGATTCAGCGGTTTATGACATCGTTGTACAAGGAATGTGGGCTGCAGCAAGTCATCCGGTTAACTATCCGGACAATGCACATTTTAGCCCCATTGTTGGAATGACGCACAACGACAAAGCCGCCTTGTTTACCATAGGAACCAATGCGTCCACCGGAATTAAAAACATGGCGGAAACCGGAAAAACGACAGAGCTGGATGCTGAGATCGACAATATGATTTCAAGTGGGAACGTAAGTTCGCGAGTAAATGGTACCGGAATTTCTTCAGGAACGGGTGGCGGGGTAGCTAGTTTGAGGGTAACCGGAAATCATGGACTGGTGAGTATTGTAAGCATGGTCGCTCCTTCACCTGATTGGTATATAGGTGTACAGAATATCTCTTTAATCCGAAACGGTGAGTACATCACAGACACTATCATAAGCATGGAAAGCTTTGATGCAGGTACGGATAGTGGTACTGATTTTAAATCTGAAAATAAGCCCACTGATCC
>CEQS01073666.1_pt1 | contig 15897 bp, 14 predicted proteins | sample 530981 | NCBI WGS metagenome assembly CEQS01 (sample SAMEA2621176, study PRJEB7988) | marine metagenome | biome: marine biome (ENVO:00000447); feature: mesopelagic zone (ENVO:00000213); material: "saline water (ENVO:00002010), including plankton (ENVO:xxxxxxxx)" | depth 800 m
GCCGATCAAAAAGAGCCCTTCTTTCTGGCCTTGGGTTATTTTAGGCCCCATCTCCCCTTTGCGGTTCCCAAAAAGTACTGGGGTATGTATGACAAAGACAGCTTGCCGCTGGCTCAAAATCGATTTCTACCCAAGAACTCACCAGTAATGGCCATGAACCTTACCTACGAACTTCGTGGTTACGATGGTTTTTCCCACTTAAAACACCCGAGTCAATGTTCGATTAGCGAAGACACAGCTAAAATTCTGAACCAGGGCTACTATGCCAGTGTAAGTTATGTCGACGAACTGTTTGGACAGGTGATTCAACATCTAAAAGACCTGAAAATATATGACAATACCATTATCGTGGTTTGGGGAGATCATGGATGGAAACTCGGTGAACATAACAGCTGGTGCAAACAAACCAATTACGATATTGATATTCACGTGCCACTGATGGTACATGTTCCCGAGCAACCAAACGCCGGAGAACAAACTTTTGAGATTACCGAATTGGTTGACATCTTTCCTTCGCTATGCGAAATGGCTGAAATTGATGCACCATCATACATGCAGGGAAAAAGTTTTGTCCCCTTAATGAGTGAACCAAAAAGGCTCTGGAAAAAGGCGGCTTTTAGTCAATTTCATCGCCGACCCAAGGTTACCCCTGACGGAAAACGTTACATGGGCTACTCCATTCGTACCAAAACCCATCATTACATTGAATGGTATACCTGGGACCATAAACAGGGAATTCGTGGTGAACTCGCTGCTACTGAACTTTACGATATGGTAAATGATCCACAGGAAAATGAGAATGTAGTAGAAATAGGAGAAAATAACGCAATAATTTCGGACCTGGCCAGGCAATTGAGCCTTGGCTGGAAGTATGCGCAAGCCGAAATCTAAATGCAATTGAGTTCTAATTTAAAGTCTAAATTTGAATGGCGTACGCTCAATTGGATGAGCAAACATTAATTTTTTTATTCCATAAACTTAATACCAAATAACAATGAAACATTTATTAGCAATCGTAATCCTACTATCTTCCTTCCATCTGGTTCAGGCACAAGACACACCCATGCAAAAAAAGATCAGGCAAATGCTGGAATTATCCGGTTCTGCTGAATTGGGTATTCAGGTAGCCACTCAAATGGCCAGCTCTTTCCAAAAAGCTTACCCTGACGTACCTGAGAAGTTTTGGGATGATTTTTTGGCTGAAATCGATGCCGATGAATTGATTGATCTGGTAATTCCAATCTATGAAAAGTATTATACCGAAGAAGATGTAGATGGATTAATTGAGTTTTACAAATCTTCATTGGGAAGAAAGATGGTAAGAATGAATCCAAAGATCAGCAGTGATTCCATGGAAGCCGGAAGAGCATGGGGTGAGAAAATTGGAAGACGGGTTGCAGAAAAAATGAGGAAAGAAGGTTACTTTGATTAGGACATTCGTTGTTCTGTTGCTTTCTTTTAACTAACCATAGTGGTAGTGACTAATATGCTATGTATAAGATAGTTCAGTATACATTTTATCCATTTATTGTTCTCACAGCCGTAGGATTAACTGTACTAGCCATTCACTCGGTTGATCGGATTTATTTAACCTTTATTCCAGGAATACTATCTATAGCATTTTCGCTACTATTCATTTTCTGTGAACATAGCATGCCATACAGACTGGTTTGGAAAGAAACACAAGGTGATTTCCTTGCGGACATTCTTCAAACCTTCGTAACCCTTCCCTTAGCTTACCGATTAACCGAAGTATCCATCCCTGTATTGATTCTATATTTTTCGACTGAGTATACCAGGGTTTTTAATTCTGAATCTTTTTTTGCTGCAAACGATCTGCTTCTCAATGCAGCAATGGTACTGATCGTATGCGAGTTTTTTTACTACTGGGTTCATCGCTTAAGCCATACCATACCTACTCTATGGAAATTACATTCGGTACACCACGGAGCTCCAAGAGTGTATTGGGCCAACTCAGGCCGTTTTCATTTTTTGGATGCACTTTTAGGAGCTTTTGCATACATGCTTCCCATTTTCATTTTAGGCGTACCCATGGAAGTAAGTATTGTGGTTATTAGCATTTTGGCCATTACCGGCTTTATGGAACATACCAATATCGACTTTCGGACTGGGATTTTAAACTACCTTTTTAATACCGCTGAGCACCATCGTTGGCATCATTCCGAGGTTCTTGATGAATCGAATAAAAACTTTGGTAAGGTACTTATTGTCTGGGATCTTATTTTCGGTACATACTATTTGCCCAATAACAAAGAAGTGCAAGAAGTGGGAATAAAAGATGAAAAGGTTCCCGTTTCTTTCATTGGTCAATTGAAATACCCTTTCCAAAAAAATTGATCGGGGTTTCATGGTTAATTCTTTAAAGATCTAAAGAATAAAATGCCATTTCGTGTTCTAATTATTGGTGTTTATAAAATGATCTTACCCATTGTTAATTTTCACTCCATTTTTCCTATCAATATCATTGGTTATTTGACCATTAACGACTAAATTGCAACACATATTTTTCAGCCTATGAACACTAAACTACAGGAGCTCGCAGACAAGATTTATCGTGAGGGGATTGAGAAAGCACAGCAAGAATCGGAAACTATATTAGCTAATGCCAAGGCTGAGGCTAAAAAGATAATAAGTGAAGCGGAAAAAAAGCGCGAATCTATTCTTATCAATGCGGAAGAAGAAGCCAATAGTTTCAAAAAGAATATTACCTCTGAGGTACAACTAAGTGCACGGCAGCTAGCCGAAAAACTCAGACAGGATATTCGGGAAATGCTTCATGGAAAAATTATTGAATCTCCGATCTCCAATACTTTTTCTGATCCTGAGACACTGAAGAAACTGATAAGCAAGTCCATCGAATCGGTTAAAATTACAGAAGATGGAAATGTACGAATTGCATTGAGCGACAAAGACAATGAAAAAATTGGTGAGTCAATTAAAAACGATATCCGCAAACAATTTAACTCAGGTGTTCTAATCACCCAGGATAAAACAATCAAACAAGGATTTAAAATTGGACCCGAAAACGGTAACTACTTAATCAGTTTTACAGACGAAGATTTCAATAATCTGTTTGGACAGTTCTTGAGAAAAGAAACACATGAAATCATTCACGGATAAACTTAATGACTAAGAACTATTACGGATTGGTGAGTGGCTTACAAAACTTAGTTGTGGGCAAAAAGGATGACCTGTCTCCTGCTGACTTCCGCGATTTTCTCTCGGCCCAACTTTTACCCGAAGACTATTATCAACTCCTCCTGCTCTATTACAAATACGATAATCAGAATTTTACTGAAGCCTATTTCAAAACCAATGAGTTCAATTCAAATGGGAATTTGAGTGAAGAAGAGCTGGGTGGAATTTTTAAAAACAAATATTCAGAAGACATCTATTTTTCAGTCCTGTTGGATAAAATTGACCTGGAGCAAAACAACTTAACCCGCTTCGAATTAGAGCACATTTTAACCCAACACTATTACGACTTTGTAGCTGAAAATGGAATTGATTTTTTAGTTCGATGGTCCGAATTTGAGCTAACCCTGCAAAACCTGACTGTAGTATATGCACTGCGAAATTTGAAAATTGACGATGACAACCAATTCATTAAGGGTGGCTATTTCAGTGGATTGGAACTTAAGAGAATAAATGTAGCTGACCTGGACAGGCAATACCCACACTTAAAAAGAAAATACGAGGCCCTTGAAATAACTGATCCGATCCAGCGAAAACTAAAGGTAGATCAAATCAAATGGGATTTTTTGGACGAAAACTCTTTCTTCCAATATTTTACTATTGAAAAAATCCTGGCATACACCATCAAACTAAACCACCTGGAGGTTTGGAAGGAAATAGACAATAATGAAGGAAGTATTTTGCTCGATAATTACGTACAGCAAGTAAACAATGAACTGGAAACCTTAATTCAATGACAACAGGAAAAGTTACTGGAATAATAGCAAACTTGGTAATGGTGGAAGTAAATGGCCCTGTTGCTCAGAACGAAATATGCTACCTCGTCCTCGGAGAACTAAAGCTGATGGCTGAGGTAATAAAAATTGTAGGAAGCACTACCTATGTACAGGTATTTGACAGTACACGAGGAGTTCAGACTGGAACAAACGTAGAATTCTCAGGCGATCTGCTTGAGGTTGAGCTTGGACCAGGTATTCTTTCTAAAAACTACGATGGTCTCCAAAACGACCTAAATAAACTGGATGGGATTTTCCTTCAACGGGGTGTTTCGAGCTCGCCGCTGGATGCGGATAAAAAATGGAACTTCAAACCCATTGCCAAATCTGGCGATACCGTGGAGGCGGCTTCTTGGTTGGGAGAAGTGGGTGAAAATCGACTACCTCATAAAATAATGGTTCCATTTAAAATGGAAGGAAGCTACACGGTAAAGGAAGTTAAACCGGAAGACGAATACCAGATTTATGATACCATTGCTGTTATTACCGACAACAATGGAACCGATCACAACATAACCATGTCTCAAAAATGGCCCGTAAAGTTGGCCATAAAAGCATATAACAACAAGCCTCGGCCAAGTAAATTATTGGAAACCGGAGTGCGGGTTATCGATTCTTTGAACCCCATGCTGGAAGGAGGAACCGGATTTATTCCCGGGCCATTTGGATGTGGAAAAACGGTATTACAGCACGCTTTATCAAAGCAGGCCGATGCCGATGTGGTAATAGTTGCGGCTTGTGGAGAACGGGCCAACGAAGTGGTAGAAATATTTTGGGAATTTCCTACGCTTGTCGACTACCGAACCGGAAGGAAGTTAATGGAAAGAACTACCATTATCGCTAACACATCGAACATGCCTGTAGCAGCAAGGGAAGCTTCCGTATACACTGCCATGACTTTGGGAGAATATTACCGAGCCATGGGATTACGAGTTCTATTGCTCGCTGATTCAACATCCAGATGGGCACAGGCACTTAGGGAGATGAGTAATCGCCTGGAAGATTTACCCGGACCAGATGCATTTCCAATGGATCTATCAGCCATTATCGCTAACTTTTATGCCCGGGCCGGAATTGTTGAACTCAACAATGGAAAACCCGGTTCAATTACCTTCATTGGAACCGTTTCTCCAGCGGGAGGTAACTTAAAAGAACCGGTAACCGAATCGACCAAGAAGGCAACCCGTTGTTTTTATGCTCTGTCTCAACAAAGGGCTGATAGTAAAAGGTATCCGGCCATTGATCCGGGATTAAGCTATTCCAAATACAATGAATATCCCGAATTTCAGGAATTCATGAAAAGTCAGGAATTAGAATCTTGGGTAGATAATGCGAACCTAATGACGAACTACCTTCAACGCGGTAAGGAAGCAAGTGACCAAATAAACATATTGGGCGACGACGGTGTACCGGTTGGTTACCACGTTCACCATTGGCGTGCCGAACTAATTGATTTTGTGGTTCTGCAGCAAGATGCATTTGACCAAATAGATCAGATGTGTCCGCTAAAACGCCAAAAATACATGGTTGAAAAGGTGCTCGATATATGCTCGGCAGAATTCGACTTTAATCATTTTGAAAAGGTTGGTGAATTGTTTAAAAAGCTCATTAACGCCATGAAACAGATGAACTATTCGGAGTACCTGTCAGAAGATTTTAGGAAATACGAAGGAGAAGTTGATATACTGGTTTCCGAATTTCAAGGTTCAACCCTAACCCAAGCAAGTGTATAGTATGGAAATAACAGCAACATTTCAAAAGAAGTACACTCAAATTGAAGACATCAATAAAGCGACTTGTACGTTAAGAGCCACTGGAGTAGGAAATGAAGAACTGGCTCTGGTAGGTAACAAACTATCGCAGGTTGTTAAGATTATTGGAGACAAAGTAACGCTCCAGGTTTTCTCAGGAACAGAAGGAATATTTACTGATTCTGAAGTTGTTTTTCTAGGCAAAGCGCCTACCATGAAAGTGAGCGAAGACCTGGCAGGACGATTTTTCAATGCGATGGGAGATCCCATTGATGGAGGGCCTTCCATTGATGGCGAAGTAAGAGAAATTGGTGGCCCTTCGGTAAATCCCGTAAGAAGGCTTCAACCCAATAAATTAATTGCTACCGGAATTGCAGGAATCGACTTAAACAACACCCTGGTTGCCGGACAGAAAATTCCATTTTTCGCCGATCCGGATCAACCCTACAATGAGGTTATGGCTAATGTGGCTATGCGAGCCAAGGCCGATAAGATTATTTTGGGTGGTATGGGATTAACCAACGATGATTACCTGTATTTCAAAAGTGTGTTTCAAAATCAGGGTGCACTCGATAGAATAATCTCTTTTGTAAATACTACTCAAAACCCACCGGTAGAACGACTGCTAATTCCAGATATGGCGTTAACCGCAGCCGAGTATTTTGCGGTAGATAAAAACGAAAGCGTACTGGTGCTGTTAACCGACATGACCCTTTTTGCCGATGCCCTGAGTATAGTGAGTAACCGGATGGATCAAATTCCTTCCAAGGACAGCATGCCTGGTTCGCTATACAGTGATTTAGCCAGGATTTATGAAAAGGCTGTTCAATTTCCAAACGGAGGTTCCATTACCATTATTGCAGTAACTACCCTATCAGAAGGAGATATCACGCATGCGATTCCCGATAATACCGGATATATAACCGAAGGGCAATTGTTTTTGCGTAAGGATTCGGAAATTGGTAAGGTAATCGTAGATCCGTTCAGAAGTCTCTCGCGATTAAAACAATTGGTTATTGGTAAGCAAACCCGGGAAGATCACCCACAGGTAATGAATGCGGCCGTTCGCTTATACGCTGATGCAGCAAATGCAAGAACCAAACTGGAGAATGGGTTTGATTTGACTGATTACGATTCCAGAACATTGGCGTTCGCTAAAGAATATTCGAATGAGTTATTGGCCATTGATGTAAATGTGGTGGTAGAAACCATGTTAAACAAGGCCTGGGAATTATTTTCCAGACACTTTCAAAAGGAAGAGTTGGGGCTTAAACAGGAATTAATAGATAAATACTGGAAGTAAAATTCTATAGGAAATAAGTTGGCCATAAAATTTCAATACAATAAAACTAGTCTTCAGACACTAAACAAGTCCCTGAAAATGAGGAATATGGCACTTCCCATAATCAAGAACAAAGAAAGTGCATTGCGCCTGGAGGTAAAACGAACCAAGGGAGCTCACACGGCAAGTCTTGAACTGGAAAAAGAACAACAAGCAGTATTGGATAAGTACAAAAAGCTCTGGAGTCAGTTCAATTTCAATTTGGTAAAGGTTGAGGAAACTAAGCTGAGCAACAGAAAAATTGCGGGGGTCCGAATTCCTATTTTGGAGGAAGTCATTTTTAAAACACCCGAAACCTTTTGGTTCAATCAATGGGTTTGGGTTTCGGAAGCTGTTTTAGACTTGAGAAAACTTACCCGATTGCAAATTGAAACCCGGGTATTGCAACTTCAACTCAACACACTTGAACACGAAAGAAAAAGAACAACGCAAAAAGTAAACTTATACGAGAAGGTTCAAATTCCCGAAATTGAATCGGGCATTAAGAAAATAAAGCGTTTCCTGGAAGACGAAGAGAATCTAAGCAAGGCCGCTCAAAAAATGGTTAAATCACGAAATGCAGCAGCATGATTGTACCTATGCTTAAATATAGCTTTGTTGTTTTCCATAAGGATTATGATGAATTTATACAGAACCTGCGGTCTGTTGGACAATTCCACATTAAGGAAGTAAATGACCTTCCGAAGTCCACAAAATTGGCAATACGCGACACTCAGCAGCTAAACGAAATACTGGACTATTGCAAAGTAGAACAAGATATCACTGAACAATCTGGAAGGGAATTACCTTCCATGGTAACCAACGATTGGAGAGAGGCTATTCAAGCCCTGGAGCAAAAAGAAAAAGAAATTCGGGGACTACGGCAGGAGGTTTTTCTTCTGGAGAATACGATCGGGAAGTTTTCTTCCAAGAAAATAATACAGCTTTATAGCTATGGAATTTATTGCTACCTGTTTAGTTGTAAGCCAAATAAATTTGACGAAGAATGGAAAACCAAGTACGGTGCTGAAATAGTTAATGACAGTGGCCGGAAAACTTATTTTGTTGTTTTTTCTGAATCCGATGAAAGGCCAGATATTGACGCACAACATGAATTATTGCCAGGTAAAGGAACAATAGAAATTGAGGCCTTGAAGGAGGCAAAGCAAAAAGAAATTAAGGAGCTTCAGGATCAACTGGATTTTATTCAGGAGAATAATATTCATGACCTGCAGTACACTATAAATCAGTTGAACAATAGTATTCAACTCGATGCTGCGAGTTCGCAAAGTAATCAAAGGGGAGACGGAAGTATTCACTATCTGGAAGCCTGGATTCCTGAAGAAAACTCAGAGCAAGTGAATCAGATATTGGATGATCACAGTGTTTATTACGAAACATCGGAACCGGATTTAGCGGAAAAAAACCCAATCCTGTTAAACAATGGGAATTTTGGAAAACTCTTTGAGCCCATTGGTAGTCTGTTTTCTTTACCCAGCTATGCCGAACTGGACCTCACTCCCCTATTTGCACCCTTTTTCACTCTATTCTTTGGTTTCTGTTTGGGAGATGCCGGATATGGGTTGCTCATTGTGTTGGGAATGACCTTGTTTGGGAAAAAATTGGGTGAGCAAAACAAAGGCATTGTTCGCTTGGCTCAAATACTTGGATTAGCAACTGTTGTGTTTGGAGTCATAACAGGTACAATGTTCGGGATAAACCTGGGCCACGAAGACTCTACCCTCTTACCACTCTCCATTAAAAGGTTATTTCTAGATTCGGATAACTTGTTTAATCTCTCTCTGGCCATTGGAGGCTTTCAAATTGTATTTGGTATGGTAGTAAAAATGGCCAATCAATACAAGCAAAACGGTTTTGTCTATACGCTTTCAACCTTTGGTTGGATCTTATTGACCATAGGCATAGCCGTTTATTTCCTTGCTTTTCCCGGGATACCAGCCTTATCAACCATATTCGCTGGGATTGCCCTCATTCTTTTCTTCAACGACCCAAAAGCAAATATTCTTACTCGCTTTGGAAAAGGGCTTTGGGAACTTTATGGAATTACAGGAGTTTTTGGCGATCTGTTATCCTATATCAGACTTTTTGCGCTTGGATTAAGCAGCTCTATCCTCGGGTTTGTTATTAACGATATTGGTCTTTCCTTTATTGATAGTGTTCCTATATTGGGACCTATCTTGTTTATCATATTTATGATCATTGGGCACAGCCTCAATATTTTTATTGCAGGTTTGGGGGCGTTTGTACATCCAATGCGCCTCACCTTTGTCGAATTTTATAAAAACGCCGGATTTGCAGGAGGCGGAATGAGATATAAACCTTTTAAAAAAGAAATAACTTAAAACAGAACATATGACAACAGCAATTATACTCGCATACACCGGACTAGGATTAATGATTGGCTTAGCAGGAATTGGAAGTGCTATAGGTGTTTCCATTGGTGGAAGAGCAACTTTGGGTGCTTTGAAGAAAAATGAAGATGCCTTTGGCTCTTATATGCTGCTTTCCGCATTACCTGGTACGCAAGGTCTGTACGGTTTTGCAGGCTTTTTTATTGTAAACAACAAATTGCAATCTTTAAGCGAATTAACGGTTCAGCACGGTGGTATTGTATTCGCCGCAGGGCTGGCCTTAGGCCTGGTAGGATTAATTTCCGGGATGAAACAAGGTGAGGTCTCTGCACAAGGAATTGAAGGTATAGGTTCAGGGTACGATGTATTTGGTAAAACCATGGTACTTGCAGTATTTCCAGAATTGTACGCAATTGTTGCTTTTGCGGCTACATTCCTGCTTGCCAATGCACTGGTTTAAGATGAAAGGTAAGGTATGAATGACAATCAGATTAAAATCCAGTTTTTAGGGGGAGCAGGAACCGTAACCGGATCGAAAACGCTTCTTACGACTGACCAACATTCCCTAATGGTTGATTGTGGTTTGTTTCAGGGATTAAAAAACCTAAGGCTTAAAAACTGGTCGGAACTTCCCATTGAGGAATCTTCGGTTAATGACGTCATTCTTACCCATGCACATCTCGATCATTCAGGTTACTTACCACTTCTGGTTAGAAACGGGTTTTCCGGAAAAATCCACTGTACTCAGGCAACCAAAAAATTAGCTGAACTCATTTTGTTCGATAGTGCACACATTCAGGAAGAAGACGCGGAAAAAGCAAACCGGCTACACTACACTGCTCATAAACCTGCCAAACCTCTATACACTACCAATGATGTTGAGGCCTGTTTAGGACTATTCGAAGTACACAATTATGGAGAATGGATTATTCTCAACAAGGATTTCAAATTCGTATTGCACAATGCTGGCCATATCGCGGGAAGTGCCTGGACCGAAATTCGATCTTATGGTAGGAAAATTGTCTTCTCCGGAGATTTGGGCCGAAGTAAACCTCAATTGTTGCTCCCTGCTCATCGGTGTGAGGAAGCGGATTATCTTGTAATTGAGAGTACCTATGGGCGTAGAGAACATGAAAAGGAAGACCCAAAAGCTGAGTTAGAGAAAATAATCAACACGACTTTTCAAAATGGGGGCAATGTATTAATCCCCGCGTTTGCTGTTGAACGAACTCAAGAAATCTTACATTATCTGGGTGAATTGCTGGTAGAAGGTAAAATTCCAAAAAAGAAAATCTACATCGACAGCCCTATGGCTATTTCGGCAACCGAAATCTTTATGGATTTTGATTTTCGCCGACCTATTGAAAAAGAAATATTGGAGATACTTTCCAAATTGGTTCATGGTATTCGGGATGGAGGAGCTTCCAAAAGAAATGTGGAAAGCGATGAGCAAAAAATTGTTATCGCTGGTAGTGGAATGTTAAGCGGGGGTAGAATTCTAAATTACCTGGAACGACACGTTGGAGATTCTTCATGCTCCATTGTTCTCACTGGGTTTCAGGCCGAAGGAACCAGGGGGCGCCAGTTGCTTAATGGCATGCCTGAACTGAAGTTCTTTGGGAAATACCATCGTGTATTTGCTAACATTCACCTATTAAAAAACATGAGTGCCCACGCTGACCAAAAAGAATTGCTGCTTTGGATTAAGCGAATGTCAAAAAAACCAAAACGAATTTTTATTAATCATGGAGAACCTGTATCGGCTGATTCGTTACGAGTAAAAATTCAGGATGAACTGGGAATCATTTGTGAAATTGCCGAGGAAAACAAGGATTACATTTGTTAATTCTTAGGCTTTACTGCGATTAAATAAAAATGAGAATAGAACTGGCTTTGTTCTTGAATTAATCGGAGACATCGAAAAAAACACCTTTTTAGCTCTCTATCCAAACCTATTATTGAAAGTTGCATTACTTTTCAAAGTTTTACTATAACTATACTATCATCTTAACAAGACTACTAGGCATATTATTGACCTTTATTCTGGTATTCCATTTTAATGCCAATGCCACGAATTATACCTCAGAGGCAAGTGGGGGAGACTGGGAAACAAACGGAACCTGGGTTGGTGGATCCGCTCCAGGAACGACTTTATCCTCGGGAGACTCTGTGTTTATTGTCTCTTCGGTTACTTATGTCTCGGATTTAAAAATAAATGGTGTAGTGGTTATTAGCTCCGCAGGATCACTTAAAGGATATACGAAAACTATTAAAGTTGGAAATGGGTCCAACAGTGGGGAACTATACAACAGCGGAGTTATTAATGCAAAAAAAGTAGAGGTTAAGGGATTGGATAAAACTTACGTTTCTGGTATACCCTACCTGTATAATGCCGATACAATTGTTACTGGTAAAATGCATAGCGGAACGAATAGTGAAGCAGGAACTAGTTCTTCCGGAAAAACAACCAATGCAACTACAGGTTACATTTTAATATCCAGTACGCTGGGAGATGCCAAAGGAGAATTACACGTTGATGGGGAATTAGAAAACTGTGGAATTATTGAAGCGGAGACCAAGTTCAAAGTACATGGTTCATCCGTTTTATGTTGTGGTGCAATATATACACCATTGGTAGAGTTTGATATAAATAAGGACCGACCTGGAACTTTGGGCTGCATTAATATTTGTACGACTTCAGGTAGTTCTACTGAACCAACTTATGAAGTCAAAGATGGTACTTCCAGGTCATCTCTGGTCAATTTCACGGACAATGAAGGTTCAGGTAGTGGAGGTTTTCACACGGATACCGACTTTTCCATTGACTCCAACAATACCTATAGCTGTGGTACCTCTCTAACCGGTGCAACCTGGGGTGGTTTAGGGTCTGATCCACTTCCTGTGGAATTAACTTCGTTTACAGCGTACAAGGAAGGTAATCATATTGTCCTGACGTGGAAGACTCAATCGGAATTGAACAACGATTTCTTTACCCTGGAAAGAAGTCATAACGGACAGATTTGGTCATTTGTTAGCGAACTTAAAGGGGCCGGAAACTCCAATACAACCCAAACATATTCTGCTACCGACCGCATCGATTTTCCCAACATCATGTATTATCGGTTGTCCCAGACTGATTTTGATGGTAATAAAACCTATTTCCCTCTAAGGAGCATAGAAATTAATGCTACAGCAAGTACATTCCAATACGCTCTTTTTCCAAATCCGGCAAACGAACAACTTCATATTTCCGGCGAAATTTCTGAGGTTGAAGAAATAATGATCCTGGATGAAACCGGTCGGGTAATGCCCAATAACTGGAGCAAGTATGAAACCGAAGCTACCATAGACGTTTCAAATTTTAAAACAGGCGTTTATACTATCCATATTGTACGAACCAACGGTGTAGAAAATCATAGAGCCATCATTAGCAATCTCTAGGCATTTCCAACGATCTAAAACAATTCATTTTTTCGATTGTATTGTAAGGCATTAGGCATTTAATAAAATACAACAACACATCTCGATGCTTCAAAGTATATTTGCATCGAATTTCACGCTGCTGAATGGCGGATGGAAATTGATACTAAATGAGACACAAGGATTTAAAGAACGGAATCGTTAACGGAATGGCAGATCATGATATTGAATTGGACACCATTGGTGACAACCATATATCTACAAGTGTAGATACTCCACTCCGAGAAGATGCTTTTGAATTATCGAACGATGAAAAGATAAAAAGCATCGAAAAAGACTTTGCGAATATTATGTACACCATGGGTCTGGATATGACCGACGATAGCCTTAAGGGAACTCCCAGACGTGTTGCAAAAATGTTTGTCAATGAAATTTTTGGCGGAATTCAACCTATGAATAAACCAAAGGCTTCGACCTTTGAAAATAAATACCAATACAACGAAATGTTGGTAGAGAAAAACATTGTGCTATACTCTACCTGCGAGCATCATTTTTTACCCATTGTGGGTAAAGCACACGTCGCCTATATTTCTAATGGAAGAGTCATTGGTTTATCGAAACTGAATCGTATTGTCGAGTATTATGCGAAACGCCCACAAGTGCAGGAACGATTGACCATGCAGGTTGTTAAACATATTCAGCGAGAGTTAAAGACTGAAGATGTAGCTTGTATCATTGATGCCAAACACCTTTGTGTTAATTCCAGGGGAATCAAAGACATTGACTCCAGCACAGTAACCGCAGAATATGGCGGTCGATTTAAAGAAAAGGATGTAAAACGCGAGTTATTGGATTATATCCAAATGGAACTCAAGCAATAATTTCCAGCAACCTATGGCGCTGTACGATAAATATCCAGTTGCGATATTCAATTCACTAGGAAAAAAGAAAGAAAAATTTGAACCAATAAATGCTCCGCGAGTAGGTCTCTATGTTTGTGGGCCAACCGTATACAACGAAGCGCACCTTGGAAACGTACGATCATTCCTCACTTTTGATGTGGTATGGAGATACCTCGAACATTTAGGATATAAAGTTCGGTACGTCCGAAACATAACCGATGTAGGGCATTTGGTAAGCGACGCTGACGAGGGGGAAGATAAAATTGAAAAGCGAGCCCGTTTGGAGGAACTGGAACCCATGGAGATTGTTCAGAAATATACCAACGGTTTCCATTATGTGACCCATCTTTTTAATCTCAAGGATCCCAGTATAGAACCAACTGCTACTGGTCATATTCAGGAGCAAATTGAAATGGTAAAACGTATCATTGACAATGGCTATGGCTACGAAGTCAATGGGTCGGTCTACTTTGATGTGAAGAAGTTCTCTGAAAAATATGACTACGGAAAGCTCTCGGGAAGAAAGGTAGATGAATTACTGGAGCAAACCCGCGACAACCTGGAAGGGGGTAATGAAAAGCAGTTCTTTGCCGATTTTGCCATTTGGAAAGGGGCGTCAGAAAACACACTAATGAAGTGGAATTCTCCCTGGGGGCAGGGAGTACCCGGCTGGCATTTGGAATGTTCCGTTATGAGTACCAAGTACCTCGGCGAACAATTTGACATACACGGAGGCGGAATGGATTTGAAATTTCCGCACCATGAGTGTGAAATAGCCCAAAGTGTAGGAGCCGATGGAACAGAACCGGTGAGGTACTGGATGCACGGGAACATGCTTACGGTGAATGGTACCAAAATGAGTAAGTCCCTTGGAAATTCGTTTCTCCCATTGGAACTCGTCGCAGGAGATCATCCCCTATTGGATCAGGGGTATTCACCCATGACAGCTCGATTCTTTATGCTTCAGGCCAACTACAGAAGTACCCTGGATTTTAGTAATGAGGCACTAAAAGCGGCTGAAAAAGGCTATAAACGATTAATGAACGCATTGAAATCATTAAATGGTCTTAGCTTTGAAAACCAGGGAAAAACGGACTACGGCCTGGACGATGAAATCAACAAACAATGCGAACAGGTGTACGTCGAAATGAGTGATGATTTCAATACACCAAAAGCAATAGCTGTTTTGTTTGAGCTGGTTAATAAGATCAATGCATTTGAAAACAATCAACTCAATTTGTCATCGATCAAGGAAAGCACCTTCGACACTTTAAAAAAGGTGTTTAATTCAATGGTAACGGATGTTCTTGGATTAATGGACGAATCGGACGGAGAAAGCAATAAGCTTCAGGAGGTAATGAACTTTTTAATCAATATGAGGGATGAAGCTAGGGCCAATAAAAACTGGGAATTGTCTGATAAAATTAGGGATGACTTAAGTGAACTGGGTATCACGCTGAATGACGGAAAAGATGGAAGTTCGTTTTCTATTAACTAAATGATTAAAATCTTATGAAAAGGCTAATTTTTATTCTCACTCTTTCATTCTTTACTCTTGCTACATTTGCTCAAGAAAACTACAAATATGCTAACCTGATGGCGATAATGGCAACCAAATCGATCACGTTCCATACTGCACAGGAGTCCAAAATACTGCAACCAAAAGAAAGCAGGGTTCAGACTTCAGATATTCTTCAGGCCATCAATGATTTAACAAACAATCATGGCTGGGTTGTAGTTGATATGGAAGCGGTACCAGCTGGAATTAATACCAGGCTTATTTACTTATTAAGAAGAGAAAAAGAATAAATGATTCTATCCGGCAACGAAATAAAAAAACAACTTGGGAAGAATATTTTCATTGAACCATACCAGGAAAGTAGACTCAATCCCAATTCATACAATTTAAGCCTTCATGATCGATTATTGGTTTACGATACTCCTGTGTTGGAAATGAAAAAGCCAAACCCAACCAAGGAGTTATTCATTCCCGAAGAAGGATTGGTTCTGCAACCTGGAAAACTATACCTGGGCAGAACGGCGGAGCACACCAGAACAGAAAGTTATGTTCCTATGCTGGAAGGCCGCAGTAGCATTGGGCGATTGGGTTTGTACATTCATGTAACCGCTGGCTTTGGA
>CEQS01074269.1_pt1 | contig 15864 bp, 8 predicted proteins | sample 530981 | NCBI WGS metagenome assembly CEQS01 (sample SAMEA2621176, study PRJEB7988) | marine metagenome | biome: marine biome (ENVO:00000447); feature: mesopelagic zone (ENVO:00000213); material: "saline water (ENVO:00002010), including plankton (ENVO:xxxxxxxx)" | depth 800 m
TAGAAATTTGGCTCCGGGAACCAAGCTCTACCTACCGCCAATAAAATAACGATATGCCCAGCTCTCCGTTAGTTGAAGAAACAAATGCATTTTCTTATGCGATATCATCGGGAGGAACACCTATTCCCGGATCGTATGAAGTGATGAGTATGAGCATAACCCAACAAGTGGGTGTTATAGGCTCTGCCGAAATAACATTTCGCGATGGAAGCGCAGAAAGCCAATCTTTCGAAATTTCGGATTCTGATGTATTTAAGCCGGGAGCCGAAATTGAAATTAAACTAGGCTACAAATCGGATAACGACCCTATTTTTAAGGGAGTTGTCACCAAACAATCCATCAGGGTAGATAGCGGTAGTGTATCCAGTTTACAAATTACCCTCAAGGACAAAGCTGCCGAACTAACCAAGGGCAAAAAATCAACCATATACAGCAAAATGACCGATAGTGCTATAATGGAAAAAATCATAAATGATGCTGGATTTACTCCAAAAGTGACCGCAACATCATTTGAAAATCCGCAATTGCCACGAGTAAATAGCACTGACTGGGATTTTATTAATACCCGGGCAGGACTCTACGGAATGCAGGTATCTACCAACGTTGATGAGGTAATTATAGCCAAACCTAATCCAACTGATGAACCTGAATTACAAGTTCAATTTGGCTATGACATGATCGATTTCGATACCGAGGTAGACGGCAGTGATCAATATGAAGGAGTAGAATGCAGTGCCTGGAGTTCTGATGATCAGGATATGATTAAAGGAACGGCTGAAGATCCAACCCTTAGCTCCATGGGTAATATCCCTGAGTCAGATCTGGAAGAAGTATTGTCCGCTGGAAAAATGGAACTTACTACTTCAGCAGGTTTAACTGAAGATGAGCTTAAAATATGGGCCTCCGGAATATACGAGCGGTTGAGTTTGTCCCGATTTAAGGGAAATGTTACTTTCAATGGAACAGCCAAAGCCAAGGTTAATTCAACCATTAAACTCCTGGGCCTGAGTGATCGTTTTAATGGCAATTCATTTATTACTGGGATCACCCACTCCATTGATGGAGGTAAATGGATCACAAAGGCCAATATTGGAATTGAACCAACATCATTTGCCGAAAAAAATGCGAGTTCAAGTCCGAGTTCATCGGGCATTATTCCTTCAGTTGCCGGCCTGCAAATTGGAGTTGTAACCAAAGTTGACTCGGACCCCGATAAAAAATTTAGAATTCAGGTATCGGTACCAGCCTGGGGCAAGGACAGCGATCCCGTGTGGGCAAGAATTTCAACCTTCTATGCAGGAAATGGGATCGGCGCTTTTTTTATGCCCGAGGTTAACGATGAAGTGATTTTGGCCTTCGTCAATGACGATCCGACCGACATTGTAATTATGGGATGCCTCTACAGCAGCAAGAGTTTCCCTCCACCTGTTCCGCAAATTGATGAAAAAAACACCATTAAAACACTAGTTACTCAAAGCAAACTACAGTTGAAATTTGATGATGACAAGAAGATTATAACGGTATTGACCCCTGGCGAAAATACCATGGTTATTAGTGATGAAGACAAGAATATTACGGTTCAGACCTCTGGGGGTAATAAAATGGTATTGAGTGATAACGATAAAGGAATTACCCTAACCGATCAGAATGGAAATCAAATACAAATGAACGATAGCGGTATTGTCGTAGAAAGCAAATCGGACCTGACGCTAAAAGCCGCACAGGGAGTAAAAATTCAAGGAGCAACCATTGAAGCTACAGGAGACCAATCGGTAAAGGCCACCGGTGGCACCCTTAATTTAACAGGCAACCAAACAACTTCAATAACAGGAAACACAGAATGTACAATGACCAGCAGTGGTCAAACGAATGTAAAAGGAACCATGGTAAACATTAACTAGATGAATAAAGACAAATCTTTTTTAGGCAGAGGCTGGGGATTTCCTCCTACGTTTTACAACGATGATAACGGAGGAATTGACATGGTTGAGGCAGAGGAAGACATTAAACAATCCCTGGAAATTCTTATGGGAACAAGTCTGGGAGAACGGATAATGCTACCGCAATACGGATCTGACCTTCAACGGTACTTGTTCGAGTCGATTTCCAATTCAAAAATTCACTTCCTCAGTGAGTTGATTAGAACGGCTATTATCAATTACGAACCCCGTATTATATTAAACGAAGTTGTTATAGACCATTCCCAATATCAGGATGGCATTATCAGCATCAGGCTGGATTATTCCATACAAACAACCAACACCCGGTTCAACCTGGTATTCCCATACTACAAAGTAGAGGGTACCGATATTCCACAACTCTACCACAAGCAAGTAACCCAAAGTCTTAATAAAGGAGACCAGTAATGGAAATAAGAAGAAATGGTACTTTAAGAAGCAAGAGGTCTGATAAGAACCTGTTGGAAAGTCCATTCAAAATAGATCAACGATCATTTTGGGATATACTGGGGTATATCGCTTCGTACCTGGAAACCGTTAACTATTACAATGTCGACAATAAAATAGATGGCAATTGGAAAAAGCTGCTTGAAGCCGATTCAGTCATATATATGGTTATCATAATTAATGAACCACTAACCGATCTGGAGGTGATAATTAAGAGCCTGGCCAATGCCAAACGTAATAATCCTGAAACCGATCAGACGGTAATTGACGCACTTGCAACGTGGTACAACAAAATCAAGAAGTGGCATGAGCAGTTACGCAATTTAGGTGAAGACAAACTAGCACATAAAATCAATAATGTTATTGTCGACGTGCTAAACCAACAAAAAAGCAACCTCACCCCTTACAGAGAATATTTAAAAGAGCTTCAATACGTACCTGCTTCTGGTAGAAAAATTGACCCTAGCACTAAACCACCTCCAATAGAAATTGATTTTACAGAAGTGCTACACAACTTTCTTCGAATAATAATCCATATTCAGGAGTTTACTAAAGAGTACTTGGAGCATCGAATTCTTTCCAGAAGCAATCACATGCCAAATAACGCAATGTACATTACGTTTACAATGCTTTATAAAACCATTCAGGAGAAGATCAACAACCTTTCCAGAAGCCATTTGGATTTTTATTACAAAGAAGTTCTGCAACAGAAGAACTACAACGGAAAATCAACCGATGCTATAGTTGCATTCGAACTTAAACCTACAGTAAAATACTCGCAACTTAAAAAGGGCACCACCTTGTCGGCAGGCAAGCTCTTTGATAGCAAGGAAGATATCACTTTCGAGACCGTTAAGCCATTGGTTTTATATCAAATTGAACTGGCGGAAATGCAAACACTCTTGTTCAACTCGAGTAAATACATTTCGGTAGGGACAGATGAACCATTGATCTCTTCCGTCCAAAAAAAAAAGCTACTGGCAAAAGGCAAAGAGGCATCCTCCAGGGATGAATGGTTTGCATTTGGAGCCAACAAACAATCGGTACAAAACATACAAATTGAAGCGGATAAAGTAGGTGATGTTGGCTTCATTATTGGCTCACCGGTTTTAATCTTGAACGAAGGTCAGCGAACCATTGAACTTCAGGTTAACCTGGACAGCAATACTGGTCAGGATGTTTTTTGGAAGTTGTTGAAACAGATACGAGACAACCGAAAAACAACCATGGACACGGTATTCTATCAGGTATTTAACAACAGCTTAAAAATTAGCTACACCACTAAAAAGGGTTGGGCGCAATTTCTAGGCTACAGTGTTAATTATGTAGATAACCAGGATTATTTCATTATTCAATTAGTTCTACACGAAACCGACCCTGCACTGGAAGCCAGTTCTAAAATTACGGAACAGCTCACGTGGCCTTCAATCAAAGTTGAGCTTAATGAGTATGCCCCGGTATATGCCTATTCCTTTTTTAAGGGGGTATTAATCGACAGCATAGACATTAACGTGGAAGTGAACCGGATAAAAAATGTTTCGCTCTACAATAACATTGGTAAAATGCCCCTGGATAAATCCTTTGAAGCGTTTGGCCCTGTTCCGTTAAAGGGATCTTTTCTTATGATGGGATATCCCGAATTGTTTCAAAAGAAAATCGAAGGGCTAAACATTAATCTTGAATGGGAATCATTGCCTACTGATTTTGGTGGATTTGACACCTACTACGATGGATATTCACAACCCATAACCAACGAGTCTTTTCAGGTTGCTATAAGTGTACTTTCAAGCAGTTATTGGCTGCCAACCAATTCAGATGATATTTCCACCGTATCCCTGTTTCAAACAAAAGACTGCCTTACTCCACAAGGATATTCCAGTGTTCAGTTAGTCGATTCAAGTACCATAAACTTTGATGATTTTGGTAACCTGGTAACCTCACGAAATTTTGATTTAAAATCACCACTAACCTATTCAGCTGAAACACAAGACGGGTTTATTAAAATCACACTCACATCGCCCAGCTATGGATTTGGGGGAGATCTTTATTTTAAGGACTACACCAACATTGCCACCTTTAACGCAACCAATAAAGTACAAATTCCGTTACCTAATAAACCTATAGCTCCCAAGGTATCCGGCGTTACCATCTCATACAAAGCTTCGGATCGTTTAATATTCAACAACGAACAATCTAAACCAAAAACACCATTTGAAAACCTGGGAGAAATGTTTCACATTACCCCCTTCGGTTTGCAGACGGCCATTACAAAAGGAATAATTAGGAAAAGCACCTTGCTTTGCAACTTCGATTCAGAAGGTTATTTATTCCTGGGCCTGAGTGGTGTCAGCTCAAATACGGCAGTATCCATTTACTTTCAGTTTTTAAGATCAAGTACATCGGTAGAAGTTGAGAGCGACGGTTTAACGTGGGAATACTTTCTGGTTAATGGATGGCTTCCCTTTGCGGATGGAGAAATAATTCGAGACGACACCCTAGGGTTTTCCAAATCAGGAATTGTGGAACTTATTTTACCGAGACTAGACGGACTTGGTAAAGAAGATAATTCTCTTTTTTGGATTCGCATTTCGACCAATTCAGGTGTTGAAAATTACCCCAAAATCAAGGGAATCTTTATGAATGCAGTTGAAGTGGTTTGTAACAGTACCGATTCCGAAGTTGTGGGACAAGTTGTTCCTAAGGATAAAATCACAAAACTGGTAGGCAAATTCCCCGACATTAAAAAAGTCTTGCAACCCACTGAGTCGGGAAATGGTGTTTTAGCAGAATCTGGAGATCAAATGTATACGAGAATTAGTGAGCGATTGAGGCACAAAGCAAGGGCAGTTTCAATTTGGGATTACGAGCGGTTAATTCTCGAGAATTTTGACCAGGTAAAAGTGGTTAAGTGTACCAATTTCAACAAATACTTTCAACAGGTACCAGGGAGAGTAAAAGTTATTGTATTAAGTAAAAGGTGGAGCGGGAATGAGCGTCACTATTTCAGCGAAAATGTTCTTTTTCAAATGAGGACATTCCTGCAACAACACGCAAGCTCTTTAATCGATATTGAAGTAGTTAATCCAAGCGTAGAATACCTGCTGGTAAATTGTATGGTTGAATTCAGGCCCGAGGATAATGGCGGTTATTATCTGAATAAACTCAACAGTGATATTTCGGATTTCCTCTCACCAGTTTCTGAAAGTGACAACGGACTTGGAGGTATAGGGGGAAGTGTAGTACCAACCATGATGGTCAGTTTTATAGAAAACTTACCCTATATCATGACCATTAAAAAACTATCGATTGAGCATATAGTGCGAAAGGGCCTTAACCAATTTAGTTTGGGAAAATTTGAACAGGGAAACCAGATAAAAGCAACAACGCCTTGGTCAATCCTTTCTCCTGTGAGTCAACATAACATTATCAGCGTGGTCGGAAATCAGGAGAACAACACAAAACTGGACCTTGGTATTGGCCACCTGGAAATTGGTTTGGATATGATTGTAGGAGATAACCCGGATGACAAAACAAAGCCTGATCCGAAACCAGAACCACAAGATACAGCCAACAATTCAATTTTTGTTTTCAAGCATAAAAATTAGATCATTATGGACGATAAACCGGTAAACAGAGAAAGTTTGAAGTTGGTTTTCAAAAATGGAAACCGGCCCAATGCGGACAATTTTGCAAGCCTTATTGATTCTATGGTCAATAAGGTTGATGATGGCATTTCCAAAAATTTAAGCGACGGTCTAATTTTGTCTCCGGAAGGTGGTGAATCGGATCGATTGCTATCGTTCTATCGTAAAATTCGAGACAGCGAAGCACAATGGACTTTTGAATTGCTTAACGAAGAATTGCAGGGTTTGGGAATCATGCAGCCCATGCCGAACGAAAAAGCAAAGCCCCGTCTGTTTTTCAATAAGAATGGAAATGTGGGTGTGAATACGACTGACCCCAAAACGAATTTCGAAGTAAACGGAATACTTGGAACGGACAGCAGAGTGGGTACGGCCAAATTATCGACCATTCCCGCCGATGGAAAATGGCATACCATAATTGCAAATTTAAATGGTTGTTCTGCCTTTGAAATTATGGCACAGGTGGGTAAGAAAAAGGCAGGTAAATATGCCCTGCTTCACGCGCATGCCTTAAGCACATTTGGGAAATCAAGAAGTAAAATAAGAAAAACTCAGGCCCATTATGGTTGGTGGTGGAATAAGCTCTCACTTCGTTGGATAGGAAGTACCTATGACTACGCATTGCAACTCAGAACCCGATCAAATTACGGAAAGGATCAGCAAATAAAATTCCACATTACCAAACTCTGGGACAATGACATAATGAAACTTTTTGATTCACCAGAATCAGCACAGGATACTCAACCAAGCGCTGAACAAACAGATAAAACACTTAAAAGTTAATCATGCCCGAAGAATTTGATCAGGGATTTATACCTAAAAAAGAAAAAGGCTCCGGACAGTACCAGCAGTTCTACCTTGAGGGGATTGAATTGCTCCAGGAACTTTCAAGCACCCAGTGGACCGATTTCAACGAGCATGATCCAGGGGTTACCATATTGGAAAACCTCTCCTATACACTTACCGAATTATCAAACAAAACTGAAATTCCAATTATTGACCTACTAACCGAGTCTAAAAAAAAGCAGTTAAAATCCGGTGATAATGGTTTCTTTATTCCCTCTGATATTCTAACCACAAACCCAATTAGCATTGAAGACTTTAGAAAACTATTTATTGACCAAATCTCCAATGTGAAAAACGTATGGCTGCATCCCCAGGGAGGTGCAAACCAGTCTGCCTCTAACACCAAACATCAAAACAACTTAAAAGGACTGTATCGGGTTTTTGTAGAAATGTATCGCTATGCATCTGATCCGGTCGACAGGCTCACAGAGGAAAATAAAATCAAGAAACAAATTGCTGAGTTATTTCATGCACACCGGAATCTTTGCGAAGACCTTTATAGTATCCAGATTTATAAGCCGTTTTTACTGGACCTAACCCTTTCTTTAACCCTAGACAAGGATGTTAACGGTGAAGAAGTATACGCCAATCTCTTTTTTAATATCAACGAACACCTTACGCCGGAAGTACGATTTACATCCCTTTGGGAAAGGCAGGAGGATGACGAAAACATCAATACCATATTCAACGGCCCAAGACTGGAAAACGGATTTATTAAAAATAGTGAACTAAAGGGTAGTTTAGTCTATATCGTCCCAACGGATTTAATCAAGATAATTGCCAAAGTTCCAGGGGTTGTCAGTGTTGACAAATTTGAAATCGCTTACATGGATGAAAGTCAAGACATGAAAGCCTTTGAATCCATTGAAGTCGATCAGTTTCCTATTCCCAAAAAAAGCTCTCCTTCTTTGGTTTTTCCCACAACCAGTGATAAAATCATTTTCAAAAACGCCGGTGTTAACTTTCAACCGGATTTAGGAAAGGTTCAAAAACGCCTGGCATATATACAAGCGATGAATTATGGGAGTTTTAAATCTGTTTCACAATCCTTTAATCTTGTCGAAATTCCAACCGGGAATTCCCAGCATGTTGATTCTTATTACTCTTTAAGGGAACAGTTTCCTCTTATTTATGGAATCGGAAAATTCGGTTTACAGACCGGACTTCCAAAAAGAAGGTACGCCCAAGCCAATCAACTTAAGGCCTATCTAATGCCATTTGATCAGGTAATGACCAATTTTCTGGCGCAGCTCAGTAATATATACAAGCTGTATAATGTGAGTGATGAAGAAATGAATTCCTATTTCTACCAGGAGTTAGAAGACTTACCAGATTTGGTACAACTCATAAAGGAAAACGACCTGGAAGAAGAAAAAACGGCCCAACAGAAATGGAGATCGGTTTTTAATAAGTTGAATGGGCAATTTGACAATGATGCTATTGATCGGCTAAACCAGGTTGCTGATAACCTGCTTGCACGATTTAGTGAACAGTTTCCAACTTACGCATTGCGAAAAATTAATGAGAAGTGTTTTGGGACAAACCAAACGGAAGAACTCTTCGATCAGAATTTGTTGAGTTGGAAAAGACGGCTAATCTCAAACTATGGCAACCTGAGCTACAACCGGGCTAAAGCATTTGACTACAAGCAGGTAGTTAATTTAAATGACGACTCCGAAGTAGAGGACAGCAACGGCAACCTGATCCCTGGTATTATTAAAAAAACAGCCATTTTGCTGGGAATTAACAATTACAATATCAGGTCCTTATCCAAAGTAATCACAAATTCAGGAATTAAGATTTACACCAAAAAAAGAGGGTGGGAAGATCTTGGTGAAAAACTGGATATTACCATTGGAAAGGACGAGTTAAACCTTATTGCAGCAGAAGACATTGTAATAATAGATGAAAAGGTTGAGAACCTTCAGGATGCATATTATTACGTAGGAAACTCTTCCAACATTTTAAAAGATGTTTTAAGAAACGGAGCAATTAAAGAAAACTATACCATTAAGCAAACCGATAGTAATAAAAAAAACAAATTCTACATACTCCTTACTAAAGACAACAACAACACAAGCGTGGTTCACGTGGTCGACACTAAATCGGAAGCAAATAAAGCCATCGACGTTGCAGTTAACTACTTGACCGACTTAAGCGATAGAAGTGAAGGTGTTTACCTAATTGAACACATTCTTTTAACTCCACCCTATCATTCAAATAGTTATGGGTTCACATTCTCTATTCCATTGGAAGATCATGCCGGCCTGGAATTTGAACAAATACAGCTTAAATCCAATGGAAACAGAAATGCCGATGTTCATTTTCTATTAAAAAACTTAGCCCAATTTAAAAGAAATCAATTCAAGGTGGTAACCATCGGCGAAAAGTTTGTCATTCAAATCTTCTCCGATTCAAGTAAACAACTTGCGGTAAGCACAAAAATCTATTCCGACAAGCAAAGTGCTGATGATGATATTAAGGTATTGGTGGATCAACTTACTTGTATCGATTTTGAAAAAGTAAATTCAAATGTGCACTACTATGCTCATTACGGTAAAGACAAAAAAGTCGAGGAAACTTTTTTTTCCTATCAAATGAGCTTTGTACTCCCCTCCTGGCCCACGCGGTTTCAGAACCCAAACTTTAAAGCAAAATTCGATCATATAGTTTATGAACAGGCCCCAGCGCACCTGGCCTTCGAATCTTTCTGGATTGATTTGGATGAAATGAAAGCATTTGAGGACATCTTTTACAATTGGATTGGTTTGGTAACCAACAACGATTTAGCTGAGGAGCAAATGAATTTTGCTTTTGAAATTATTTCAAAAATATTACAGTATAGAAGTCAATCTTAGACTCTTAATATAATTGGAAGAAGAAACCGGACATATCATTAGAAGCTACAAATACCAGATCGTTTTGGATGATGAGAAGGAAGCCCGTTCTATGCAATCCACCATAAGTCTTCTCCAGGAATCCAAGGTAAATTCATTGCTGGAAAAAGTCATGGACCACTACGACGATAAGGACAGTATATATCAATTCAATGACGTGGAGCTGGACCTTGGTACATTGGCCAAATCAAATTTCGAAAACAATGTTCTCTACCGTATTGAAGAAGAATTACACAATTTTTTTGCTTTTGCAATTCAGGAAAATGGCAACCTAAGAACCGGCAAACGAATCTTGCTAAGGGACCATAAATTAGAGCAGTTTGCCCATTTCCTGGAACACGGTTATTTCAAATGGGATTCAAAGCCTACCTTATCTCCATCCAACCTGCTAACTGAATTGATAAAAGAAAACAGCAAAGAATTGGTTCAGGTTCTACATCGTTACGGTAAAAAGGAAATTGTTAGAAAGAGAATGGTTCTTCAGCTGGATGAAAAATCCCTGGAGAACATTGTACATACAGTAGCTAAAAACGATGCCTTATATATCGTTACCTATAAGAAGAACATGCTGGAAAGGCAGCAAAAAGAGCGTACGGTAAATACAAGTTTTACTTCCTTTAGAAACGCAATTTGGGAAGTTATTCTGGCCTATTTGTTTGTGGACTCAAACAGTTACTACGGCAAAAAGAACTTTTTGCATTACCTCATTGCTCGAGTTGCAGAAAAGTACAATTTAACGTACAAAGTCTTATTAAACCTAATATCTCAGGGGGTGGAATCCGAAGAAAAACTGACCAATGACCTGGAATTTAGAAAAGTGATTCGGGACCTCACTGCCGACCAGGAAAAAGCCGATGCAAAAAAAAGAAAGTCTTCCCGTACCAGATCCGAACCTCCGGTAATTGACTTCTTAAAACAAGTTGACTTCTATTTAGAAAACGGAACTTTCTCCCATGAGAACCTTCCCGGTTCATCGACTGATTTTAATCATCAATTGCTTTGGATTCTGAGAACAAATGCTGCCAGCACAGGCATTTATATCCTGAAATGGATGAATCATCTATCCCAAAAGATGAGGTTTATTTCCCTGTTAAATGACCAATCACTTAATGAACTGGCCGAGTTTGTCAATGTTCCTTTTATTACCGACAATTTGAGTTTATTTGATGCTGTTGAGATTTATAAGGATCACCTCGACAATAAACTTAAAAGCAGTTGGAAACATTTTTTTGAATCCCGCGGAAGGCTGGTTTTAAGCGCATACCGGGGCAAGTCTTACTCGGGTATCGATAACAACATGTTACTCATTAAGTACCTGATAGCTCATTTTGATGCGGAGTTAATCACTCAAATTATAATAGCGGTAAAAGAATTTATTCCTGCTTCTCATAAAAAAGGAATTGAAAAGTACCTTAGAAAAAATGAGATTATCGATACCGATGAACCGAAAGAATCAATTGATCATTGGAGCAAAATTTCCAATGAGTTGTTGAAGTTTACAAAGAACAATGAAATAGAAATGTGGTATCACTGGATAAGCCGGCAACTACCCGATTGGCTGACTCAAACCGATACCAATATGGAAGAATTTCTTACGATCGTTAAGCAGCAAATAAATCAGGATTTTTCTGGAATGCGCCTGCTGGAGTTTTTAGAATCAGTGCAATTCAAAGATTCGGAAGAAACCGATACCCCTTCAGCAAACGGTGTTTCCCGAAAAACCCTGGAGAACGTAAATCCACTCATCCTAAAACAGCTTTTTAAAGAGGTTTCTTCTATTTTGAGTCAGCAGACAACCGTTGCCAACTGGAATGTTCTGGTTATGGAATTAATCCAAAAAACGAGCAGGCAATATCACCTGGAATTCGAGTTGCTTTTTACTTCATTGCTAGAATACTCTGCTATTAAACCTTTCGATCGTGAAGCACACTCCAAATTGAAGATCCTAAAATCTTCCTACTACTACAAATCTTTCCAGCACAACAAAAAATTACGAGACAGTCAATTATCCAAATATGAAATTGTCAGTTTTATAATTCTTAAAGGAGTATATCCCTGGTGGATTGAAAACTACTCCCAGGCAAAATTCAACACTGATTTTGCTTCGTTATGGAAACTGGAATCCAATAAAAAAAAGTTGTTGGATCAAATCAGGTCAAGCGAGTTTTCAGGGGATTGGTTGAATCATGACAATCAAAAGGTTATTTGGAAAACCTTGTTTGTTAACGGAAAATTAGCCGATTTACTTGGAGCAAGTACATCGAATTCGATTGTGTTCGATATATACAAACTGATTGAAGGCCAGTTGATTCCAGTTGGAATAATTCAAGAAAAAGAATACCGTAATCTTCAGGATCAGGTATTTCATTTGTTAATTCAAAAGAAAAAGACCACTGGCGTACAACTGCTCGAGTTGATAAAAAGCTGGCTTCGCAATACGAGCGAAGCAATGTCCGATAAAACCAGTATTTTATTTTACAACCTTTTGGTTCAATTGGAACAAAATTCTGAAAAGCCAGGCTTAAAAAAAGAATATGAAAACCTGCGAAATGAGCTTTTTCCAACTTTGGTTGAAGAACGTAAACAGGAAGGTAAGTCAGGATCCCTGGAGAAATGGCTTTCGAATTATTATGAGAAACACTCGAAAAACAAGCAAATACTAAGTGATCCCATTCACTTGCAACTTGAATACCTGCAAAAACATGCTTCCGAACAGTTTATTTCCTGGTTAGCCGTACCTGAATTCAGGCAACTTTTGTTGAGCCAGTTAAAACCAAAAGAGACGATTGGTTTAGTCAAAAATCAACTAAATAGTGAGCAACAACTGTTGTTTACTGCATCCCTCAAACTAATTGAGAGCATTAAAATTATATCTGTTCAGGAATTTGACTTAATCAACGGAATGTTTCTAAAACTAACTCTCCTTAAAATTGGAACAGGGGGAATTGAACTCTGGAATGAAACAAACTGGGCTGAATTACTATACCATATTTTGGTAAATACACTGGGACAAAAAAAGGCCCTTGATGTTTCACTTAAAATGAATGAGCATCAAGTTGTAAGTAATAAAGATCCTAATGAACCGACCACAAAAATTCTAAATTCGATCCATGCACGAATGAAGAAGGAAGCTAAATTTCCCAGAGCCAAAAAACAATCCAACGATGTCACTTCCATAGATCCAATTTATGTAAAGCAGGAATTGGAAGAAGACAAACCCTATAAAAAATTAGGAGAAGAAGAAGATCGTGAATTACTTAACCCAATGTTTACCAATAACGCAGGACTAATTCTACTGGCTCCATTTCTAGGTATGTTATTTGAAAAATGCGGACTTACTACTGGAGGAATCTTTATAACCGAAGAAAGTAAACACAAAGCCACTCATATTTTAGAATATGCTGCAACAGGAAAATCAGGAAATGAAGAACCTGCAATGATTATCAATAAGTTGCTTTGCGGAATTCCAATTGGTACACCGGTAGAACGAAAAATAAAACTAAGTTCCAGCGAGAAGCAAACCATCGATAGTTTGTTGTATAGTGTCACCCAGCAATGGAGCGTATTAAAAGGAACCTCTATCGATGGATTAAGGTCCTCATTTCTTCAGCGCGATGCCAAATTAGAGGAACAGGACGAGCAGTTCTTCATGATTATTGAACAAAAGCCCTATGACATGCTCCTGGATCAAATTCCGTGGAACATCAAAAAAATTAAATTGAGTTGGATGGAAAAACTGCTGGAGGTGGAATGGAGACCCTAACCATAAATATTGCTTCAACCATTCAGCGAGAAATTGCCTGGTTTGAAACCGTTGTTGATACCGGACTCACCATCTATTTTAAAAACGAGAGTAAATATCAATCATTTTATGAGCACACACCTCCTGACCTTCTGGAAGATGATTCTCCTTATGCAAGCCTTGTAAAAGATTTACAACTAAGTTTTGAGGAGAGAATCATTCTCATTCTCGCCATAATTCCACACATTAAACCACAATGCCTGGATGTTTTTTTAATTAAAAATCAAAATATTGATGCTGCTTATTCCGAATTTGGTGGACATAGGGATCAGATGAAGCCGGGTTTTATACCCACAATAGAAACAGCATGTTTTATTCTGGGAGGGTACGATTTGAATCAGCGCTTTATTTTTCTCCAACAGTTTAATAAAAACCACATTTTTTATAAAAAAGGAATTCTGGATTTTAATTCGGAACAGGAGTTTGGATTGCAACAGACCTTACAGTTATCCCATGAATACCTGGGTTATTTCACTACAGGTGTTCGACAACTCCCTCAATACAGCAGTAAGTTTCCTGCTAAGGAAATATCGACCCAAATGGACTGGAATGATCTGATAGTAGATGCCAACGTATTGGATGATTTAACCGAAGTTAAAGATTGGTTGATTTACAGTACGCTCATTTTGGACGAATGGAAGTTGCGAAAGAACTTGAAACCAGGTTTTCGGGTTTTATTCTACGGACCTCCAGGTACCGGTAAAACGCTTGCAGCAACTTTAATCGGAAAGGTTACCGAGCGCCCTGTTTTTAGGGTTGATTTGTCCCTTGTTGTATCAAAATACATCGGAGAGACCGAAAAAAACCTGGGCCAATTATTCGATGAAGCTGAAAATAAGGAATGGATACTCTTTTTTGATGAAGCAGATGCCTTATTTGGAAAACGAACTCAAACAAAGGGAGCAAACGATCGATATGCCAATCAGGAAGTAGCCTACTTGTTACAGCGTATCGAAAACTTTACCGGATTAGTAATTCTGGCAACCAATATTCAAAGCAACATTGATGAAGCCTTTGCAAGAAGATTCCAGAGTATGGTCCATTTTCCTAAACCAGGATATGAAGAACGAAAAAGGCTTTGGAAAAATTTGTTCCACGGCAATTTTGGACTTCAAAACAACATTGATACTGATGAGTTGGCTCGGACCTATAAATTAAGTGGAGGAGAAATGATTAACGTGCTAAGGTATTGTGCCTTAGAAGCAGCCAAAAGACAGAACAAAACAGTACAATTAAACGATATTATCAGAGCCATTCGCAAAGAATATAGCAAGTCGAACAAAACAATTTAACTATGCCACAACAAGTATGTATGGGTGCAATGATGTCGTGCACATTTGGAACTGCACCAAGTTCATTAATGGTGCTCCCATTGAATCGGGTTATGACTAATAATATGCCTGATGCCAACATAATGGATAATAAACCCATGGTAAATATTTTACCGTTTGCCATGTGTAACTCTCTCTCCAATCCGATGGTTGCGGCGGCTACGGCTGCAGCCTTTGGCGTATTAACTCCTATGCCATGCATTCCGGTTACAGTTGCTCCATGGGCACCTGGAGCTTCTAAAACCATGATTGCCAAAATGCCGGCACTTGATAATTCCTGTAAACTCAACTGCACCTGGGGTGGAGTTATTTCATTTTCTCAAGCAGGTCAGGTTACGGTTAATGTGAGTTGAAAGTTTAAGTATAGACTAAACCAATACTTTTTCCACGAACTTGTGTTTTAAGGCAAAAAGCACCAAACCAACTACGTTTTTGGCCTGTGTTTTTTCAAACAATTTAGTACGGTGCCTCTCCACCGTCTTGTATGAAATAAAAAGCTTGTCAGCTATTTCCTGGGTAGTGCATTGGTCACAAATTAGAAGCAAAACATCAATTTCCCGGGTGGACAATCCATGATACAACAATTCTTGTTGGTCTTTAATATCATAACTTGTATTCAGGTTTTTCAGTTGAACATCGTCGAAATATATTCCTTCATTATGAACCCTTCGGATGGTTTTCAATAGTTGATCAATGGGTACATTTTTAGGTAGGTAAGAAGAGGCTCCAAGTTTTAGCATATTATAAATCAGCACTTTAGTATAATGAGAGCTCAATCCTATAACCTTAACTTCAGGGTTAGAATCAATAATAAACTGGGTCAATTGCATTCCATTGATTTCAGGAACATTCATATCAACCAAAACCACATCGGGCTTTCGTTTGCTAGACTTCCAGTCTTCTACAAACTTTATGGAATTGGTATAACTGCTATGAATT
>CEQS01163049.1_pt1 | contig 15790 bp, 16 predicted proteins | sample 530981 | NCBI WGS metagenome assembly CEQS01 (sample SAMEA2621176, study PRJEB7988) | marine metagenome | biome: marine biome (ENVO:00000447); feature: mesopelagic zone (ENVO:00000213); material: "saline water (ENVO:00002010), including plankton (ENVO:xxxxxxxx)" | depth 800 m
TCTAGAAATAACACTAGATTAGTTTCACTGAGCTCCTTCGTCGGTTCGTTGTCAAGCAAGGAATGAAGACTATTCACACATTGTTATACAACATGGCATTTTTTTCGTACTCCAGCCTCTTACTCTGTAAGTTATATTCAATACAATGGACCTTGTTTTGAGTTACCACTTGCCATGCATTTTATAAAATCCATGGAGTTGTTGATTCATTTTTTTTACAACGGTTTTTGGTTTTCGTTTAAATGGCAGTGAGTCTAGTTTTCTCACATAATATGGAAATGGCTTTCTAAGTTGAACAAATTGATCACTTTTAATAATCAAGGCACCAAAACCAAAATTGGTCCCACCCTGGTAAGAACTTCTTTGTTCAGGCCCATCTTTACCTGGTACACTTTCATAATAGTCAAAATGTTTAGCTGTATCTTGCTCAATGACTGTGAATTCTGCCGTTAAAAAGGAAGTATTGTTGAATTTTATGGTAGAGTCAACTTTTAAATCATCACCAATAAAATACAAACTGTCAAGTTGTTTATTTATGATAAACCTGGAATCGTCGCTTAGGAAAAAATAGGTGGAGCAGAAATCAAAGTTTTTGGCAAACGCCTTAATTATTTGCAAATTAATTTCATCTTGTTGTTTTTTGACCTTCTCAGCCAATTTCCGTTTTCCGGCTTGATTTAGTGCATCAATTGATTTTTGTTTGGTTTTAAGACGAACAAGGAGTGCTCCGTTGTGCAATAGGGTTATTTGTTGTTTGGCAGCTTCCTGTGCCAGCTTTTTGCGGCTTAGTTTCTCCTTCTGCTGGGCATATCCTGTAGCCCCTATCAGCAGAACAAAAAGGTACAGAACAATTTTTTTTAAGGACATAACAAGAGAAAAGAGAATGATTTGCCCGCAAGATAAAAAAAGAGCTTATCCCTGACCTTAAACTTAAGAATTGCTGTGTTTTAATTGAGCAATCGATAGCAAATGCACAAACACAGCCAACGGCATTAAAAAGGAAGCAACAAGTACGTAGGGGTATTGAAGAAAATCGATGGGGAAAGGTTCTATATCACCATATATTTCAGGAAGGTAGATCGTGGTTTGGAAAACAACAATGATACTTGCGATTACCAAGAGCCCTAAATGATTCCACCAAAGGATTAGGTGCCGGTATTTGTTGAAATTGGAATAGGTAATGATGCCAATGAATAGTATGGAATAGGCATAAATCATGTCAAAATTATAACCTTCTATGGTTGCGTTTACATGCAATATTCCTTTAGCAACACTGAAATAGAACAACGTTTCAATAAAAATCCGCATCGTCTGGAAAAGGAATAACCCTCTTGAAGGAAGGTTTTGAATCCATCCAAACTTCTGGTTTTTATACACGAAGACTCCTGAGAATATGAAAAGAGGGATGATGGTAAATAAGGCAAAACGGGGAGGAAAATCCAGGGTGTACATGGCTTCGGTTTTCGTCAAAACATACAGGTACACATGCCAACCCAATAGGGCACCAAATAAGATGTACTTTCCTTTTTTTCGTGCAGCTTCCTTATTGTAGGTCTGGTTTATCGTCTTGTTCCCAACAAACAGCACAATGCAGGTCATTATAGTAGTTAGGGAGAGGTATCCAAATTCAAGCATACTATCGAATTACAATTTTTTGATGAAGGAGGTTTAGAGCATCAGAACCATCTTCCTGCATTAAATGGCTTATTTCATTCATGGCTTTTTTCCACTCGGGAATAACGTCGTTTACAAATGATTTTCCGATTGAGGTAATTTCTATAATCGGGAATTGATCTTTTTGAATAAACTCCCTATCAAAAAGCCTTTTAAGGTTGCGGTTTAGGGATGATTTTTCAAGTATGGTAATATCAGTCATTTGCCGTTGAGTGAGCCCTCCTTTTTTGGTAAGTACAAAAAGAATACTGAGTTGACTGTCCGTAATGTTGAATGGTTTGAGGTACTTTCTAAAAATGTTGCCCACTGCGCGATTGATTCGCATCACTTTCCCAGATATGCAGGTGGAAGGATCGAAACCCTCCAGATTTTTATATTCCATGAAACAAATGTAACGAATAGTTGTATATACAACTTTAATTATCTGAATATGAAAAATGCCAACCCAACCTGTGGAAGCTCGTCATTTCATTGAATCGGTGATAAGAATATTCATGGGTTCATAGGGTTAGCTCCTATATTTACAAAAAATGAAACACCTTGCTACTTTATTCTTAATTGGGTTAATGCAAGCCATGGCTTATGCTCAAGCTCCGGTTTTCGACTGGGTAAAAGCAACCCAGGGAACTTATAGAAGTTGGGCTAGGTCAGTATTAGTAGATCCGTTTGGTAATCTGGTGATTACAGGTGCTTTCGACGGGACCGTCGATTTCGATCCGGGGCCGTCGGCCTTTAACCTTACATCGAATAACAAATTCGATTGCTATGTGCTGAAACTGGATTCCAATGGAAATTTCCTTTGGGCAAAATCTTTTGGAGGGATCGGAAATGATGCTACTTCATGGGCAGAGGTCGACCGAAATGGTAATGTTTATGTAGTTGGAGAATTTAGAGATACGGTTGATTTTGACCCTGGAACGGGTGTATATAAATTGCATTCAACACTTAATAACTGGGACGATGGATTTCTGGTGAAGCTAGATGCCAATGGAAATTTTCAATGGGCCAATAAAATGGGAGGCCCTCCTGGTGATTATTACCAGTCGATTGAAGTAGATGTTTTCGAGAATGTTTACTTAACCGGTTTCTTCTATGGTCCTGCCGATTTCGATCCAGGGGCAGGTGTGTACAATATAAACTCCAAGGGGAATGGAGACATTTTTATTCAAAAACTGGATAAAAATGGGAATTTCAAATGGGCTAAAGGATTTGGTGGAAAGGAGAAGGATATTGGTTTTAGCATTCTTACGGATGACTTGGGTTTTGTGTATTTAACTGGAATTTATGGTGATACGGTAGACTTTGATCCCGGCTCAGGAACATCAAATTTAGTATCAGCAGGTAAGCAAAATTCCTTTGTACAAAAACTGGATAGTAACGGGAATTTTATTTGGGCCAAATCCTTTGGGGGAAATACTACCCTTAGTGTAAGCCTGGCTATAGATCCCAATCAAAATTTATTACTTACAGGTCATTACTTCACTGGAGGAGATTTTGACCCTGGCCCTGGAGTGTTCAACCTGGCACCTATCGGGGTAATTAATTCCTTTGTTCTCAAACTGGATAATTCGGGTAATTTTCATTGGGCAAATTCGGCCTTTGCGGTTGGTCAATCTATTCAATCTGATAGTCTTGGGAACGTGTACGTCCTTGGTGATTTTTCAGATACCTGTGACTTCGACCCGGATACCTCCACTTTTAATTTAATTTCAAATGGAGTCCGGGATGTGTTTATCCAGAAACTGGATTCTTCAGGAAAACTAACCTGGGCGCTTTCATTTGGTGCAGACAAATACGAAGGAGCGGCTTCTTTGTTTCTCGATCGAAAACTGAACATCTACAGTTGCGGTATATTTTACAGTTCAACTGTAGATTTTGATCCAGGTCCTCGAGTCTACAATTTGACCAATCCATCGCAACAAGAGGCATTTATTCATAAGATTAGTCAATGTAAAACCATAGAAACAGACAGCATTACAGCCTGTGATTCCATTAAATGGACCGATGGAAACACCTATTATTCCAGTAACAACAACGCTAAAGTTGTATTAACTAATTCAGTTGGTTGCGATTCGGTAATTGAATTAAGTCTCGAATTGAACAAGTCTTCTTTGGTTATCGACAACCAGCAGTCTTGTACACCATATACCTGGATTGATGGAATTACCTATTCAGCGAGTAACGATACGGCAAAATACAGGCTTACGAATAGTGTGGGTTGTGATTCCATTATTACACTAAACTTTATTCGAAATTATGCCAGCACAGTGACCGATACCCAAAAGGCCTGTAATAGTTACAGCTGGATTGATGGCAATACCTATACGGAGGATAACCATTCGGCTAAGTACACCTTAATCAATTCACAAGGATGTGACTCGGTAATTACCCTGGACTTAAAGATCAACAAATTGGATAATGGAGTCACTTTTCAAAGCGATTCTGTTTTAACTGCTCATTCATTTAATGCCTCTTACCAATGGCTTAAATGTGATCAGAATTTTGAACCGATTCCATCTGAAATTAAGCAAGTAATGATTGCGAATACCAATGGGCAATATGCGGTTGAAGTTGCTAAGAATGGATGTAAGGATACGTCCAATTGCATATCAGTTACCACTTTTGTTCCTCCGGTTTATCCTGCTTTTACCTGTCGTTCTATCTATCCCAATCCCAGCCAGGGAGAACTTAGTGTGGTGTTGGGAGAGCTAAAAAATACTCGCATTCAATTGTATTCGATTGAGGGTAAGATCATTGGATCCGAGGACAACATTTCAGGTCCCATTTACCAGCTGAATTTGGAATTACCTTCGGCTACTTATATTCTCGAAGTGGAAACTGAATCGGGGACACATCGCTGCAGAATAGAGGTAAATTAGGGTTGATCTTCCCATATCATGGCCACCTTTCCCTGGGTTCTCATGGCTTCAATGTATTCAATGGCTTCCGGAATTTGCTCATAAGGATAGGTTCTTTCAATGTGTACGCGAACTTTTCCAATGGCCATTAAATCTGCAATGGTTTTCAGGTCCGGTGTGCTGGCTTCTGCCGTAAATTGGGCCAGCTTAAATTTACTAAAACCAGCACGAATAAGTACACCCATCATGTGTGACATAGTTGTAAAACCGACCATGACTCCACGCTTACCCATTCTTGTGTAATCGCTGAAAGATAGGTTTCCATTGGTATCTACTACCAGGTCGTATTTTCCCTGGTGATCATGAATATTTTCTTCGTCGTAGGCAATTACCCTATCGGCTCCTAAACCCACTACAAAGTCTCTGTTTTTTGAAGAGCAAACCCCGGTTACCTCTGTACCATAAGCTTTTGCAATTTGAACCGCAAAATGGCCGACTCCTCCGGAAGAACCATTAATAAGAACGGATTCACCTTCCTTTATTTTTCCATGAGTAATCAGTGCTTGTAATGCCGTAACACCTGCGATGGGTACGCTGGCCATCTCCGCGAAGTTGTTTTCTTTTGGCATTAAACCACAAACCTTTGCTGGTACACAGGTATATTCAGCAAAAGCGCCACCAGCTAAATTTTCACCAAAAACCCGATCACCCACGTTAAAATGAGACACATTGTTTCCAACTTCTTCAACAACACCGGCAAAATCGGCTCCCATAATTTTATCCTTGGGTTTGAACAAACCAAAACTAAATCGGGCAAAGAAGGGTGCTCCCCTTAAGATGTGCCAGTCGGCAGGGTTAGCAGAATTGGCCATTACTTTAACCAACAAATGGCCGTCTTTTATTTTGGGTTTTTCAATGTCCTCCAGTTGAAGGACTTCAGGTCCTCCATAAACCGATTTTGTAATGGCTTTCATATAAGCGGTTTTAATTTCGTGGCATCAAATCTAGATTGGAATTAGGAATAATTGATTCTCAAACTACACGAGCCAGGTAATTTCAAGGACTAATGGTATTTATCCAATGTTGCTATTGATTTTCCGTATTATTGAGGAGTAAAACAGACCATTTTGAGTTTACCGTTTATTTTATTTTCCCTTCTTTCTTCAATATCCTTGCTTTTGTATCTGGTAGATGGATATTATCAAAACGACATTAAAAAAGGAGTTTATCATATTGTTGGTTTCCTGTGTTTTGGAATCACCTCTTTGATCCTTATCAGATACTTAAATATAATATTGGTATTCCTTATTCCATTTATTGTACTCCTCTATGTATTGGTGTTCTCTTCTAAAAAACGAAATAGAATGCGTTGAATTAATTGTAGCTTGATTTTACTGTTTCCAAACCATTAAAGTTAAGCGTTTAATTCATTCCTGTTGTTCAAGCATTGGTTGAAACCGCAATTAGCGCCTTCTCATTAAACTCAAGCTTTCTAAGGTTTACAAATGCTGAGCATTCCAAAATTGCCTCATGAATTTCAGGAAGACGCTCTTTAAGATCTCGTCCATTTGATAGTTCAATCACAAGGGTTTCGTTTTTACCAACAAGGACAGAAGTCATACCTGTTCCAGGGTTGTCAATATCCGTCATACAGTCTATCCAGGCATTCATGTTATTACCATAGAATCCCGGAAATCCCATGGTATCGGAGAAGACTTTATGGAAGGAGTTCCAGTCAACAATTTTATTGGTATCAATTTTAACAGTTTTCACTCTTCTTATGTATAGTTCATTCTCATGTGCATTGAAAGGGAATTCATATCGTGTTTAATATCTTCCAGAGTACGTATTCTGTTCCGTTGCTGCCTTAGCATGGCCACATAGGCCCAGGTTCCTACAGTTACAAAAGCCAATAACATATAAACCGCATTTCTCTTAACCTTTTTCCGGGTGTAGTTAAATTCAACTTTGGCGATTTTGCTTTTTAGTTCCTCAGGCAGATCACTTCGTTTAATGTGTTCCTGAAATCGATTAAATTCAATGATCAGTTGAAACAATTCATCATCTTCCACCACGCCGTCGGCCAAATGCCTTTCACATTCTGCATGAACGAATTCCAAGTATTTAAAACAGGTATCAAGTTCCATTTAAAAAGTAAACACCTTCTGGTCGATAAATCCTCGAGCCAATCTTGTTGGCGAAAAGGGGTATTTCCTTTCAAATTTACACTATTAATGGTATTTATCTTTTGGCTTTGTTGAGCCGATTTATTCGTGCGATCAAACACACTTAGTTAAGCATTTAAGAATTATCTATCAACCTGCAATTGGGTTGTGTTTTGACAATAGTTGAGTTTCGAAAGTGAATGGTAATTTTACCTATTGCCAGGGCTTGTGGAAGTCCGGCGAAAAGAGAAGTTTCGGCTTATTTTATATCAGTTTGATTCTTTTGACCTATTAGTTTTCCGACTGCAGCAATGGTGAAAGCAATTACAATTGACATTAAGATTGAACTGATTAAATAGCTGGAAATACGTATTGGATCATCTTGCATATAATCTCGATGCAAGCTGGTAATTATGATAAACCATTTCTCTATAAGAACCCCTATTCTAGAGAATATTGAAACTAAAAAGACAAGTAGAAACGACGACCCGGTTTTCTGAAACAAGAGTATAAAAGGTAAAACCATGGAACAAATACTAAAGAATACATATTGGGTGGTGTAATCTCTATTTAACCAGGAAATGGTTTGATCCTGATTCAAGCCATAGGTTAAAGTTTGAAACCCAAGATCCAGCAGATTCAGCACTCCCAACGAAATTATGATCCATTTTGCAATGAGTAAATTATGCCGAGACCATGATTGATTAATTCTGGAATTCAAAATCCAGAGAAAGAGAATGGCGATTGGTAGGTTACCGTAGATCAGTTCATTGAGGTAAATCATTCTTTATGCATGATTGGAATTCCAATTGCGGTGGAAAGTACCCAGTTGCCTATTTCATTTTTGTGAAATTCATTCATAAACAGATTGTATCCTATATTCAGGCGTACAATATTTTGGATGGATAGCCCTATATATGGGCGAATTGAAGTGTTGGTATTCATTTCTTTGGTATAAAAACAAAGACGAATTCCCGCTCCAGGCCCAATACCATATACGCTAGTTCCAATGTCAGCCGTTGCACTTATTTGATGTAACTGATTCCATGGAGAATATCCATAATTAACTCCTGCGCCGTACCAAGAATAAAAATCGGAATTGGTGAGATCAGTTCCAACGCTAAAAAAGCCATGGTCGAATTGATCATAACCAATATTTACCTGCAACCATGACCAATCAATTTTATTATCCTGTGCCTTCAATTGGTTATAAGAGAACGCGGAAATTAGCAAAAAAGGAATTAAAATATGCAGTTTCATTTGATGTTAATCATAGCTCGATTTAACCATCCTAAGCGCATTGATCAAATCTTTCACGACACTCGAATCCCGAAAGATCATTTTACTGTTTTGAATTGAGTCGATCAAGCCATTTTCACGATAAGCATCGTTCAATGGAGCTGCTATTTCTTGAATAACGTATTGTTTTTGTTCTCGCGCCAGGTTTTCTATGCAGAGGGCAAAGGCAAATTTTTGCGGATGGTTCTGTAGTGCCAACCACAGATACTCATTTAGCATTTGGGTATACTCTACATTGTTTTTACAATAAGGATTGATAGACTTGATCAGGAGGTAGATATCTTTTTCGTTTAATCTTCTGAGGGTCATAAGGGAATCAATCCATAAAAGGGTTTTTATATCACATTTTCGAGATTCATCATAGTTGTATTTAATTAGGGAATCCAAGGTTTCGTCATATTCAAAAACATGACTGGTGGTGTCTGAATAGGTTTTAAAATTGGATACAAAGCGGTCTTCATATTCATGGCCAAAACTGGAAACGGTATATTCTATGCCTGCTTTGGATTCCTTAGAATGGCGAATTTGCCTACCTGTATAATATCGGTTGGTATTTATCAAATACCATTTGTCTATGGAATCAATATTAGAAGAGGAGATGGCAATCATCAAATGGCTGGTAGCAGGTTCCTGATTTACTTTATTAAGAACTGAGGTATTTTCAGAAGAAGTCCCTTCATTGCAGCCTGCAAACGCAATGGTTATGATAAAAAGTACTACTAATTGTATTCGCTTCATATTACTTCATTGAATTCCTTCAATACCCAACCGCTCCTCCATCAGGACTTGAAGAATCGGCTGTTCCTTTATAGACCCTTTGTTCTTCCATGATTTGAATCCCCATCAACCGCCCAAGGTTTTCTACTCCTCGAATTGAATGGCCCATATTCTCCAATGATTTTCGGGTATCGGGAGACAGTAGGTTCGTTTCGTATACAATCTCGTCGGGCATCCATTGGTGATGAATTTTCATTCCTGCTATCGCCTTTTCAACCGGCATATCGTATTCCAATACACATAATATCGTTTGGAAAACTGTATTGATAATGGTCCTGCCTCCGGGACTTCCAATTATTAAGTAGGGTTTTCCGTTTTTAGTAATTATGGTTGGACTCATACTCGAAAGCATACGTTTTTCGGGTTGGATAATGTTGGGAGGTGTACCAATCAGCCAGCCCGAATTGGTATAGCTGGGCTTAGGGTTAAAGTCTCCCATTTCGTTGTTGAACAGGAAGCCAAGTTTCGGAGAACCCAATCCACATCCATACGATTGCTCCAGGGTGTAGGTTAGTGATACCGAATTGCCGACTTTGTCAATAATTGATAGGTGAGTGGTGTTTTGTCCATCATACAGTTGACCAAATTTTGAAGAGTCACTTATCGATGCCCGGTTAAAATCAATGTTCTTGTAACGCATTTGTGCAAATTCTTTGGAAGTCAGTTTCTCAACGGGCATATCCGGGTTAAAATCAGGATCACCCAGATGCTCTGCCCGATCGGCAAAGGCCCTTCGCATGGCTTCTGCAAGCAAATGAACATACTCGATTGAATTGAACTGGATAGAATCAAAATTGGCCAGCTCCATCATATTGAGCATTTCAATCAGGGCAATTCCACCGGAGCTTGGCGGAGGCATAGCAATAATTTCAAACTCTTTGTACTGCCCTTTAACCGGTTTCCGTTCAATGGCCTCATATTTATTAAGATCTTCCAACGTAATTAATCCGCCGTTGGCTTTCATGAATGATACAATCTCTTGGGCCACATGACCTTTATAAAACCCATCTTTACCCTGGTCGCGAATCAACTTCAGAGTATTGGCCAGCTCTTTTTGAACCCAGGTCTCTCCTTGTTTTGTAGGTTTTCCCAATGAATTATTGAAGTAGTTTTTTAAAAAATCGGGATAGTCACCGGCCTTAAAATCTTTTGCATGTTGTTCCAGTGTCCAGGAAAGCGTTACCCCCTTTTCAGCCAGTTCAACTGCGGGCTGAATCAATTCTTTCCAGGGGAGTAACCCGTATTTTTGATGTGCTAAATACAAACCCGCAACAGTTCCCGGAACCCCAACCGATTTAAGCCCTTCGCGATTACTACCTTTGACAAAATTGCCTTCTGCATCCAAAAAGAATGTGGGTGAAGCACTTAAGGGTGCTTTTTCCCTGAAATCAATAGTTGTGGATTTTCCATTCGAATCCAGATAAACCAAAAATCCACCTCCTCCTATATTTCCAGCTTGCGGGTGAGTTACCGCCAATGCAAAAGCCGTTGCAACCGATGCATCAATAGCATTTCCACCTTTTTTTAATATTTCAATGCCAACTTGTGATGCAACCGTATTGTCGCAAACAACCATTCCATTTTTACCGTACGATTGTCCCAGTGCAAGGCTGGATACAGTTAAGAATAAGGAGACGAGTAAACCTGGTTTAAGTTGTTTAATCATGGTACTAAATTAAGAGATTTCACAGTCTCAAATGGTGGCAAGAGATTACCTTCTATTAGTCATCGTTTAATACTTCTATTTTCATTGAATCAAGTTGCTTAGAAGTGTATAATCCTTTTTTAAGGATGGCACTATACACGTAAGGAGGAATGTACGCCGTATCAACAACCAGCGAGATTAAGGAGTAGCTTCTGCGCTTTATCTTCTCAGTCAAATGGGTTTGCAGTTCTTTTTCGATGGAATCTTTTCGAAATATTAAATTGTTCAACTTATAGTCTCCTCCTGCATGTCGGACAAAGGACCTTGCGAGGTAAAAAATTGAGTCTCGCTGAACCTCGGTTAAATTTGAATCCGATGTTACAACATAGTTGACTTTATAACTGCATACCAGTCCGTGTTTTTCGAGAAACCAGAATTGATGGTTAAGCCTGAATGAAGATTGATTTGCTTGCTGACCAATTACAAAACTTGAATAAAGGAATAAACACGCCAGTACAAAGCAGTTTTTTATGAAATTGGAAGGAATCATTCAACAGGCATTTGAATCACCTCATCGGAATTGGTGAATTTCTTTTTTTTGTCAAAGTTTAGTTGAATCCATATAGTTTCCATACTGTCGTTCGACCCTCTCTTTAATCGCAAAATTAGCCAGATGAATACAAGTTTATTCAGTCCCCATCTTCTTCACTCCATGCTTCTGAGATGAATAAACCCGATACTCCAAAATATCCCATAATGGCTGAGGTGTCTTTATTTCCAATAGAAAGCCAACTTCCTCCATTAATGGAAAAGGTGAATTTAGTCTCTAACTGTTGCAATTCTCCTTTAACCTGGCAGGGTAAATGATCATATAAGGCATGCCACTCTGAACCTGAAATGTACCTGGAATTTCTGAAGACAAGTTTGGTATATTCTTCATCAAGCCACCAGCCTTCGCACATTGAGTCATCTTCAGCCGAGGATGGGTAATTGGTATTCGTTTCAAGATTTAAGATTTGAAAAGGCAAGTTGCGGTCGAATAATCGTTTGTCCTTTTCCAGGCATTCTTCTGCATAACAGGTAGCACAGGGTTCAATAACCTCCTTGAAATTGAAATAGTTCTTATCGGAAATGTACAATTCGTCATTATCGAAATCGAATGATGAGAATGATTCCTTCCAGGTTGCTATGCCGCTTTCATCGTCTACAGAACAAAAGACAATAGTATCCAGACTATGGTCCGTTTCAAGTATGAACCTGTAAAAACCTCTTCGGTTAGAATCAATGTTCAGAACTTCAAACACAACTTCCTCTTGTCCATAATCAATAGTAACGGAACCCTCAGTTAGGTTTATTGACTTATTCGCCGCATCACAGGGTTTATAGGCGATATAACCGCTATCGGTTTCAGTAAGTTTATACCAATTTCTATGAAAGCCTTCAGGTAAATTAGTCTTATAAAACTTGTTCAATTGTACTGGTTCCCCACATCCAAAAATTAAAATTGATACAACGACTACTCCACAAAATTTCATCTAATTCTTAATGTTAAAGCCATTGTCAATCAAAAGTTTGTCTAGTGCCTCGCCTCCCCAATCTTTGTTTAGTTCATCGTTCTTCTTTCTGGTGGCTATTATTCGTTCATTAATTTTCGAATCGTCATAGGCTATAAGAGTTTTCACAACTTCTAAATAGACATGAGCATTCCATTCGGTTTCCATCCGGTTAAATAAAGGGTCAATAAATGAGCTGTCTTTTAATTCAGCTGCTTTGGTTGAAAAAGTGAGAAATAGATGAACGTTTGCCTGCTTAATGTTTATTCGAATAATTTCAAGAGCAAATGCTTCATCTTGAGTTAAGGTCAGATCAAGCATTGTTTTTATTAGACTGTCCTTTCCCCAGCCAAATGCATTTATGTTTTCCAGGTTTTTTTTGGAAAGCTCATAGGCTTTTTCAGGATTTTTATCCAATAAGTAAGTGTATACGTCAATGGTAATTCGGTTTTCCTCAGCCCACAACCTCCAGAGTAACTCATCGTAAATGGGCGATTTGTATTGTTGAATTGCATCGTAAACAAAATCAATGTGATACTTTCTAATATCATCGTGCTTTACCTCTGTAAAAGGTACCTGAAGTAATTCCTTTGCTTTGTTATTCTTGTAACAGGCTATAGCCTTATACAGTTCCCTCCATTCATTACTAAAGTGCGTTTTGTTCAGTGTCTTTTTTTGGTTGGTTTCAAGCAGGGGAAAAAAGTCAGGATGTGGGAATTGGCATATTGCCTTATAGGTATATAGGAAGCCGCTCCCTTTATATTGACTCTTGAACTGGTTATTCAGAATTAACTTAACGTCCTGTTCTTTTAGATATTTGGCTAAGGTTACCAAGGCGGGTTGGTGTTTATCTGTTACAACTAATTCCCGAATTACCGGATAAAGCTTTTCGGTTGGCTTGGCCCTATTAATTGCCTTTGTTTTGGCCCATAGGTAGTTGGTAGAATAGATTAGAGTACTGTCAAGGGTTGCAAACTCTGCAGAATCTAGTTTTTTTGAGTTCAAATCAATGTATCTTGGGGTTACTACGCTAATAAAAAAATCGCCAACGGGCTTACTACTTCCAATACATCCAAATTGAGTATCCACCATGGCTGTGTCATCAATATGGTCCAATACAATTGAAAACAAGTCAACTGAATGATCATAGGACAAAGCCCAGAATGCATAGCAGCGAACCGTAGGACTCGCATGATTGGTTAATGCTTTTAATTCATCTGATGTCGCCTTTTCTTTTAAGTGAATAAAGTTGTCGTATTGTTTAGGCCGTATTCCCGCATAGCCAATTCCGCTGTTCATTACTACACCTACTTCTTCGATATCGTCAGCTATTTTGTTGGTTCCCTTTGAAATTTTGGAACTATCAAAGTTTGATTGTCCATAAGAGGTAAGAAGCAAAAACAGAAATAATAGGGTTGTCCAGGTTTTCATCATTATTATTTACACGAAGGTTTATTCACTTGGTTCTCTTATGACTAACGCTCTGCCACTATCTCAAATGTGGAGTTAAGTGTTGAACTTCGTTTTCAAATTTACACTATCGCTAGCATTTTCATTTTAGTGGCTATTGGCATCCGTAGCGTTCATATTTATTTTAAAATTTAGCATTGGGCCAGGTGAACCTTCACGCAGCGTTAGATGTACAGTAGATTCCTTCGAAAGAAACCAAAAACGCCCTTTCCATTGGTCAGTGTTAATCTGTTCTTTTTCCGCTTTACTTAGCGATTCCATATTAAAATCAGATGATCCAAAATGATTAACAATACATTTTACAAGTGTTTCAATTTCTTGCCAAAAAAAGAAGGTTGAGTAATTATCTACTTTTTTATAGAAAGAAGCTGTAATGTACTCATCGTGTCGGGTAATTTGCATTCTATTAAAAAAGTCGAAATATTTTGGGTTTATACTGTAAATCAGCACCGGGTTTTTCTCATCATTTTCACCATTTAAAAGAGGTTCTTCATTTTCGATAGTATTATTGATTAATTCAAACCAATTAGTCCATTTTCTAGGTTGAATCGCAGGATTTCCTTTTACCACGGCGATAAATTCTTCCGGGTTTAGCACCATTGTTTCGATATTCAATTTTTTATAGACTTCTTTAGACTTATGATAGGCTTTTTTGTCCTCAATAACGAAATAATCACAATGAGCGGCGTAAAACGCGTGGGTAGAATCTATAATTAAGTTCCTAGACTTTTTATCTCTTTGAAAACCATATGTATCCAACGTTACGAAGAGGTACATAAAATGATTGTACCTCGTACTATCTTTAGTATTTGATTGAATTTTGAGTTGTTCTTCAAAAACATGATCAAAAGGTTTTCCAACTTCGGTATGTGGTAATTTATTATTTAAATAATCAAATGGGTTACCCCATTTGCCAGAATCCGTTTCTATTTTTAATTGATCAACTACATTGTTTCGAACTTGTCGATATGCTTTGGAGTGTTGCTCCCTGTTTGTCGAAAAATCCAAAATATCTTGAATAGCTGAATAAAAGTTGTTTGATTTGGCCGTCTTCGGAAAAAATGTTGCAAGTCCTTTATTATATCCAGTTGGCCCTTCATTTTTGTCAAAATGCATACCTGAAGGAATCTTTTTTAATGTGTCAGTAAGTTTTTCATATAGCAGTTCAATTCCAGGGTTATTTATGTCTTTAATTAATGTTTCCAATGAAAGTGGAGTATTATCATATTTCGGAATGTTTTCGAAAAAGTACTCTACTGGGTTGATTAATCTAGGCTTAACATGTTTTTGTTCGGAATCAAGGACAAGCCCTTCTCCTCCAGTTAACATTCGCAGAAACTCAAGGTCTAATCGCGTAAGAGCTTGTTGTTTTTCCGAATGAGAATAATTTGAATTTAAGTCGTCAAAGTGAGCCAACGACATTGGTGTTAAAAACCTATGTCTATTTTTATTCATTGAGGAAAGTAGATTGGAATATGGCCCAACTTGGTTGGTTCTCATCTTATTTATAATTCCCCAATCGAAATAGACTCTTTTCATAATTGTAATTGTTGCTGGCTCTTGATGCTAACTTGTATATATACTGACAAAAGGTAAGCATAGCCAACTAATCTGGATGGTTAATCAAACCTTTTGATCGTTAGTTGTTTTAATTGATTGCATTTCCATCAAAGTTAGTACTATTCCATCAATTCTGTTTTCACAACCGCACTCCCTTCCAACGTCCGATGCACCGGACAGCGATCCGCGATATAAAGCATTCGTTTAAGTTGAGTTTCGTCAAGGTTTCCGGAAATATGAATACGCCGTTCGAAAATGTCCTTCTTCTGGCTCGATTTTTCACAATCTTCGCACTCCGCATGGTAGTCCTTGTTGTGGCTTACCTCTACCGATATTTCTCCCAATTCCCAGCCCTTTCTTTTTGCATACATTTTCATGGTAATGAGGGTACAGGCCGCCAGACCTGACGAAACCAACGCATAGGGGTTGGGGCCCCGATTGTCTCCGCCCAATTCTACAGGCTCGTCGGCAATCAACTGGTGGTCATCAGTTTTTAGGTAGGTAGTAAAGTTAGCGTCTTCCTTTAATACAGCTGTTACATTGTTCATAGTTCAATAGTTAAGAAACCAAATTTAGCAGGTTGTGGAATATGGTGAGAGAAGTTGTCAGTCTGAGTGCCCAGGCTAAATTACTATTTAACCGTGTATCGAAGACAGATCAACCTTTCCAGAGATGTGGTTCATTGTCGTTTGTCTACCCTTCGATACAATTCCTGCTACCCGATGTAATCGAGGGCAGGAATCACTCCTTTAGACTTGCAAAGGATGTTATTGATATCTTGAAATTATA
>CEQS01018702.1_pt1 | contig 15744 bp, 13 predicted proteins | sample 530981 | NCBI WGS metagenome assembly CEQS01 (sample SAMEA2621176, study PRJEB7988) | marine metagenome | biome: marine biome (ENVO:00000447); feature: mesopelagic zone (ENVO:00000213); material: "saline water (ENVO:00002010), including plankton (ENVO:xxxxxxxx)" | depth 800 m
AACTCAAGACGTTGGAACGGCTCGATAGTTGAAACCACATTTAAGTCGTAAAGGAATTTGTGCCAGAACCGAGCGTAGATTAAGTGGCGCACAGCATGATCACCCCCCACGTACACATCCACTGGCTGCCAATCTTTTTCCTTTTGTTTATCAATTAATGCTTTACTATTGTGCGGGTCAATGTACCGCAAGTAGTACCAGGAAGAGCCAGCCCATTGGGGCATGGTGTTAGTCTCGCGAGTGGCCTTGATAAGTTCTGCTCCAGCGGGAGCCTCGTCAGCCACTACAAAGTCACCCTCGTTGTTAAGGTAGCCAGTGACGTTTACCCAGTCATCGATGGTGGCTAAGGGTGATCGTCCGTCGCCGGCTGGCTCGTAATTCTCCACTTCAGGCAAGGTGACCGGCAATTGTTCTTCCGCAATCGGATAAGTCTTGCCGTCTTCAGTATGCACAATCGGAAACGGCTCACCCCAATAGCGTTGTCGACTAAACACCCAGTCTTTGATTTTGTAGGTTGAGGTCATGCGACCCCCGACTTTCTCAGTGATTGCATGTTTGGCTTCTTCAGAATTTAAACCAGCAAACTCAAACGATGAATCAAACAACTTGCCTGGACCGGTATGGACTTCTTTCTTGACTAACAAGTTCCAAACCGTTCGATGCAACTCGTCTTGCAATTCTTTCTCAATCTCACCAATGGTTTTCCATTTGAATTCAAACTGCTCAGTTTCATCTTCTTCTAGTGTTTGTGATGTTTCTTCTTCGTCGGTAAGGGTGAACAGGAAACCAGTGGCGGTAATTTCACGAGCAACGTTTTTTGAGTGTGCAAAGTAATGATGTTCAATTGGCATTGTTTCAGAAACATATTCAATATGTTCACAGTGAGTTTCCTCGCGAACTTCACGCTCCGCTGCTTCTCTAGCAGATTCATCGTCATCAATTCCACCACCAACAAAGAGTGTTTGTTCTGGCTTGTGCCAATTTATGGTGGCGTATTTGTCTGTCTTTGGGTTATGAACGATAGCGACAATACTCCTCCTGTGTTCAGGATTTTCTTGTGGAGTGCCCGTGATTGGTGAAATAACTGGCTTTATTTTAATGTCGAACTTTTTTGCAAACACAAAGTCACGTTCATCGTGAGCCGGCACAGCCATAATCGCTCCTGTTCCATAGCCTGCTAACACATAATCAGCAATGTACACTGGAATGTCCTCTCCATTGGCTGGATTAGTCGCGGTAACACCTTCAAGTTTCACCCCGGTTTTTTCCTTGGTGTCATCGAGCCGATCCATTTCTTTCTTGTTGGCTGCTTCTTTAATGTATGCTTCAACCTCACTCCAATTGGCTACTTTGTCCTTATTTTTAAGCACTAATTCATGCTCAGGTGCAAATACCATATAGGTAGCACCAAAAAGTGTATCTGGCCGTGTAGTAAACACAGTCTGTTTGTCGCCAGTAGAAAGGGTGAAATCAATTTCTGCACCCTCACTCTTCCCGATCCAATTGCGTTGTGCTTCTTTAATATGTTCTGGCCACTCTAAGGTGTCTAAATCCTCAAGCATACGATCAGCGTATTCGCGTATCTTCAAAACCCACTGGCGCATGGGCCGCTTTTCTACTACGCTGTCACAACGCTCACAAGTACCGTCTGGTTCTAGGTCTTCATTGGCCAAGCCTGTCTGACAACCAGGGCACCAGTTAATCGGCTCGTGACTTTCGTATGCCAGACCTTTCTTTAGAAGTTGAATGAAGATCCACTGTGTCCACTTGTAAAATTCCGGGTCGGTGGTGTTGATTTCACGATCCCAGTCGTAGTCAAAGCCAAGGACTTCAAGTTGCTCTTTAAAACGAGCGACATTCTTATCGACCGCTACCCGTGGGTGCACTTTGTTTTTGATGGCGAAGTTTTCAGCGGGTAAGCCAAAAGCGTCCCAACCCATGGGATGGAGCACTTCGTGCCCGCTCATGCGCTTGAAGCGTGAATAGATATCGGTAGCAATGTAGCCTTTAGGGTGGCCAACGTGGAGTCCTTCGCCTGAAGGATACGGAAACATATCCAACACAAAAGTTTTTGGTTTGTCTGAATCGTCCTTGGTGGTATAGATCTTGGATTCACGCCAATTCTCTTGCTGTTTCTTCTCGATTACCTGATGGTCAAATTTCTTATGCATAACAACTCCTCATTGCTTATTACCCGTAATGTTCCATTTTGCCACAGATATTAAATCTGTAAATAACAATAAGTAAATAATAAATATAAAAGCCGCCAGTTGGCGGCTAATGTTCGTGAATCTCACAGTTGGGATTGTTTATAACAATAACATCCTGGTACATCCAAGTAGGTCCGATTATCAAACAGCTACAAGTCACTTGCACCTCTAGCCATTGTCGGCCCCCACATTGCGGACAGTCCTGATTCCTGAAGTAGTCGTCTGACGCCAGGTAGCACCCCGAACAGTAGTACTTATAGGCGGCTTCGCTCATATTGTTTACCCCAAAAGAGCCTTGTTTTAGTATGCTCGATATTAGGGATTTATGCAAAGAATTACACAAAAACTTACTTCTGGTCTAGGGGTCTCCTAGACCAAGATCAGAAGGCTACTAGCTCAAGAATTGTTCTGTAGTTTAAGAATACTAATTATAAAAACCAGGCTGGTGCCTGGTTTAAGTTTCAACTTCTACCCAGAGGGCAGCGTGATCGGAGGGGACGTATCGGTCGATAGTCAAGCTGGCTGCAAGGTTATGGCCAGTGAACACCATGTCCGCTTCCCTGCTTGGCTTGTTTGGATCATATAGGTCAGTCCGAGTGTTGAAGCCATCTTCCAGCTGCTCATTCAACACTGTTGCCCCAGGTGTACGCCAGTATGCCCGATGCTTTAAACGGCTAAACGAATCCATTTGACTGGTGTAGTTAAAATCACCGCCGAGAATAACGCGACCGGAATCTTTGACAGGGGCGAAGGCTTCATTATGTCGAGCCAGCAAGTGGTTCAATATGTTTTTGTTTTGAACTTCCCTGCTCGGAGTATCAATCTTGCCTTGTGGAGTCCAGAGGCCATGGATATTGACCAGCAAGAAAGGTTCCTCGGTCATGATGAAAGCTGACTGAATCACGCGACTACCCGATTCGTTACCAGGTATATGGAGTCCATCGTAAGCTCGGTTGAGCAGAGTGCTCGATACACCGTAGGTACGGATATCGCGACGGATAAACATCGTCAAACCTTGCGGCACCTTGTCGGCGCTTTCCATGTCATGCAGACCTCGGTACGCCTCGGCAAAGTGGCCGTGGTGTGTATCGCGCAACATATCAGATAATAGCTGGAATTGCTTCAGCTGCACCGGACCAGCCCGATTAGTTGGCCGTTCAAACTCATGTAGAGATTTATCCCCAAAAGCATTGTGTACTTCTGAGAGGCAAAGAATGTCGGCCTGTTGTGCTGCCTCTTCAATCCAGTCGAGGTAGCCAGGGACATTGCCTCCCCAGGTATTAAGGAACAAAATACGCATCTAGAAACTCCTTGATAACGTTTATTTGATATGAAACTAACACACGCCAGCACTATTTAAAAGATGTTATTATTGTCAAATATGAAACAAGAAGATTTCAAGAAAGCCCCTAAAGTATTTTGTGAGAACATTAACCTGGCCTTCACGCCCGAATACTTTGTTCTCGGCTTGTCATCTGGATCACAGGGCACTCTTTACACCCTTACTCCACAACACACCAAGCGACTGCAGCAGTATCTTACAAACCAGATTGCTGAATTTGAGAAGAAGCATGGTGAGATTGACGCAAAGTGGGACCCAAAGATTGTTAGCCCTGTTCAGCCAGCCAATCCTCCGACTGACTTGAGTTAATATAACGAACTTCCATATGAGATTGTAGTGATAGTCATATCACAGATTTGCTTCTGGGGCTGTGATAGACTTATTTAAATTAGGAACTAATTTATGATTATGAAACAAGTAGCTATAGTGGTTCTGGTGATCGTACTTTTGGTTGTTGCAGTTATATACATTGGTAAAGATGAACAACCAGCAAATGTAATTACTGAACCTCAAACGCAGGAAGTAGTTGAAGAAATGATCTCTGAGGCAGAAGATGCAAGTGAGCCCAAGACGATAGACGAATCTGAAATTGAAATTGTAGAAGAAGCAGAGGGTGAAGTAAAAGAATTTACCATTGACTCCTTTAACTTTGGTTATTCGCTTGAAGAAATTACAGTTAATGAGGGTGATACAGTCACTATTAATTTAACCAACTCAGATGGCTTTCATGATTGGGTTGTTGATGAGTTTGGTGCTGCTACCGAAAAAATTCAGGCTGGTGGCGTAACTTCGGTAACATTTGTAGCCGGTGAAGCCGGAACTTATGAATACTATTGTTCAGTGGGTAGCCACCGAGCCAATGGCATGGTTGGAAAGTTGATTGTTAAATAAAGAATAAAGTAAAAAGCCGGCTCGCTTGCGAGCCGGCTTTTTCGTATCTATTAGCTATGCATAAACTCAATCACGTCTCCGTCTTTTACAATATATTCCTTCCCTTCTGTTCTGAGTTTTCCAGCGTCACGCGCTGCCGCTTTTGATCCGGTCTCAACCAGATCCTCAAATGTAACTACTTGGGCACGAATGTATTTGTCTTTAAAGTCGGTATGAATAGCTGCGCCCGCTTCTGGACCAGTTGAGCCAATTGGTACTGTCCAAGCACGAGTCTCCTTTTCCCCGGTAGTAAAGTAGCTCATAAGACCTAAGCGATGATAGGCGGCTTTAATAAGCGACTCTACCCCACTACCTTGCGCTCCGTATTCTCGTCTGAATTCTGTCTTTTCTTCTTCTGCTAAGTCTTTAAGTTCATGTTCCATTCCAGCGTCAACCACCACGTACTCAGAATTAGTACTCTCAAAGAAACTAAGTAATTCCTGCCAACGTTCGTCATCTTGTTCGTCAAGATTGAAAGCATCCTGTTTCTTATTGCAGACATACAAGAAGGTCTTCATGGTCAAAAGATGTAATCCTTTGATGAACTTTTTCTTATCGTCTGAAATTTCTAATCGATTGGCCAGATGACCTGCTTCAAGGTGTAGCAGCATGCGTTCCAGGACAGCCTTCTCTGCTACCGCATCTTTATCCCCGCGTTTTGCGTCACGCTCAACGTTACCTAGTCGCTTACTGACGGTCTCAGCATCAGCCATAATCAGCTCTAGGTTGATGGTTTCAATGTCTCCCATTGGGTCGATTCCTCCTGAAACATGGTGAATATCCGAATCTTCAAATATGCGCACTACTTCAGCGATCATATCAGTCTCACGAATATTAGCTAAGAACTTATTTCCTAGCCCTTCCCCAGCTGATGCACCCTTAACCAGGCCGGCGATATCAACGAACTCAACTACCGCGGGTATAGTTTCGTCTGATTTTGATATTTCTGTCAATGTATAAAGTCGACTGTCAGGCACCGCGACTACCCCTACTGTTGGGTCGATAGTGGCAAACGGATAGTTTGCCATCAACACCTCGTTTTTTGTAAGCGCATTAAAAAGCGTTGATTTTCCGACGTTTGGTAACCCTACGATTCCGACTGATAGTGACATATTTAAATATTAGTGTGGCTAGCTTAGCATTTAAAAGAGAAAGAAAAAAGTCCGCTTAAAGCGGACGGATAATAACACAAAATGTGAAAAAAGAACGAAATAGCCGCCGACCCAACGCCCATGATTATTGGGGATGTCCGGGGGTGTGGACAATCATGAGACGTTGGTACCGTCGACGTGTACCAATGTATCATACCTACAGCTAGAAAGGCAAGAAACCGCGGTCGTACTCACAAAACACTATCTCATCTAGGCCTTTCTCTAAAATAGTAGCTAACACCCCAGCTGCTTCCTGGCGTCCACCAAGCGAATCAATCAGACCATTCTCTAGCGCTCGCTCGCCAGGCATGGTAGCACCGTCAGCAAGCATCTCTACTTTAGACCGCTCTAAGTTACGGAAGTCGGTCACAATATCTATAAATTTGTTGTGAACAATTAGTAAGTCATTTTCTAATAACTCACGTTCTTCCTCCGTGATCGGTCGATTCGGACTGCCGATGTCTTTGTATTTACCAGTAGTCAGTTGAACATAGGTAACCCCTTCCTCGTCATTTTTTTCTGATTCCTCAAGATAGGACATATTTACACCGATACTGCCGACGCTAGACATTGGTGAGGCGATCAAGAAGTCAGTAGCAGCGGCAACCATATATCCTCCTGAGGCACCGATGTCACCAATTAGGCCAATGACTGGTAATTCGCTATCACGAAAACGATTTGCAATACGCTCTGAGGCAACGGGAGTTCCACCTGGTGAATTAATCTCAAGTAGCACGGCTTCGATATTACGATCCGCTTCAGCGGTAATCATAAAGCTTTCAACGGTTTCGGGAGTGATGACCATATCGAAGTCTGCTAAACCGTAAAAAGGTAGAATGGCACCCTCAACTGGAAGAACCGCAATGTTACAGGCGCCATCACTAATGCCAGTATCTACTTCAATTAAGGCTGACAATCCAAAAAATACTATTACGATCGTTAGTACTACCACAGTGGCGCGCATCAAAGCGCCAGCGGTTTCTCGGAGAAAGGACTTTTGCATGTATGGCCATAGTAACATGACTCGTAAGGTACTTTAGTTCGTATTGTTTAGTGAGAAATATTAAAATGCACCGACATTGTGTCGGCGCTTTTTTATTCAGTACCCCCAGTCGGCCGGGCGTAAGTCATTGCGCAGGCAACCCAGTTTGACTCCTTGGATGGAGCGTACGGGAATGGTTAGGCGAAAATCGGTATAAATATAGATGTCACCGACTGCGCGATATCCCTTCGGGCACTTTACCAAATGAGCAAGAGATGCCTTTGTGCCAGTTTCGGTGGCGATAAGGGCGCCGCGAACCCACTTGTTTCCTTTGTAGATGAAAGGAGACTTTGGTGCCGGGTCGTAGTTGCCAGTCGTAGATCCGCAGGCGGCGAGAACGCCACAGGCAATAAAAAGCCATTTCTTTCCAATACGCACTACTTCCTCCGAATGGAAAAAACGATTGGTAAAGATAATACCAGAATAATTTGATGTATCAATACTAAATTTAGTCTATGTTCCCTTCTTTCCTTGGGCTTCAACTTGTATTAGCCACTTGTTGCGGCAGGTGTCGTCAACCTTTTCGCATGGGCCGTAAGTAGTAACTTGGGTTTTGATGCCGGCAAAGTCTAGAATTCCGTACTGGATTTCATTAGTGTAGTCACCAAATTTCCACCAAGTTTTGAAAGGACTGTGCGAACCAGAAAGTACATACACTCGGGCTGTTTTTCCTTTTAGATGTTGTTCAATTTTTTTGGTTTCTTTATTGAAATTAAAGGCAAAACCAGGTAGCCAGAAGCGATCAAACAATCCTTTCAGCAGAGCGGGCATGGTGCACCACCAGTTCGGGTAGCCAATTACCAAATGGTCGCACTCGCGGATAGCGTCCTGTAGCGTGATGAGATCAGGTTCAAGGTGTTGAATTTCCTTGTATCCCATATGGAGAATTGGATCAAAATTCATGTCGCCAAGATTGAACCGTTGTACCTCATGACCGGCGTCCTCAGCCCCAACTTGATAGCGGTCTAGGAGTGAGCCGGTGAACGAGTCTTTATCTGGGTGACTGCACAGCACCACAATCTTTTTTAGTTGCATATGTTCATATTGTACCTAAAACAGCCGCGCCCTTTGGGCGCGGCTGTTGATTAGTCTTATTATTTCCTGATTGCTCCATTAGGACCAAACTGTCCCTGTGCTCCCATCTGCATTTTAATCAGCTTCTCTTTCATTTCCGGACTCATCGCCGTCATGATTTCTTTTTGATACTTCGGCAACACCTTTGAGGCGGCCGCCATCTGATTGTTGCCGTTCTTCTTGAGTTCCTCTTGCATTTCTTTAGCAATCTTTTCAAATAGGGTTGGATCTTTCTCCAACATTTCCATAATCATCTGCTGCTGATCTTCTGGGACATTTTTCATTTGTGACTGAAGAACCTTCTTCATCGCAAATTGTTTCACTTTTCCAAACATATGCGCAAGATTGTAACATACTCTGCGTAGTAACAGAGTATTTGGTTTATTATGGACAAATACTGTTTGATGTGGTATTTTCCTGTCAATTCTAAAATTGTTGAAATATATGAATATTTATCAAAGTTTACGCCCATGGTTAGGTCGAAAAGCCATTCGGGGAGCAATAGTTGTAACCGTTATAGCTTTAGCAGCTGTTATCGTGTTCGGTGACAAGGAGGGTGATGATAAGGAAATAGAGAAAACTAATCCGCTGGTATCAGTAACCACTGCTAGTGAATATCTTGGTGGAGAGTCAGTTTCGCTGGTTGGTTCTGTACGAGCTTTTACGGAGGCGGCTATAACGTCTGAGGTGTCTGGACGAGCTGTTTCAGTAAATGTTGCCCTCGGCCAGAATGTTTCTGCCGGGCAAATCCTTATAACGCTCGAGAACGCTTCTGAGCAAGCATCTGTATTGCAGGCTGAGGGTGCATATGAAACTGCTTTAGCTGCTGCCGCGCAAACCAATATTGGAACTGATGAAGCAAATACAGTAGTGAATAACGCTAAGAACAATGCTGTAACAGCATTTAAAGCAGCTTACAATACTAATAATGGAGTAATTAGAAACTCGGTTGATACCTTTTTCTCTACCCCTGACGCGACTATTACTGGCCTTAAAATTGACGGTCGTGGGTTCACTGACTCCCTAAACAGTGAGCGTGTTGCATATCAAGATATTTTGGCTGCTTGGCAGACTAGTGTGAACACCATTAGTTCTAATAGCGATCTAGAAACAGAGCTTTCTTACGCGTCTGAGGTTACGCAAAGAACTATAGCTCTTGTCGATCGTTTCATAACCGTTTTCAACAATCAGCCAGCTCAAACTGGACGTTACTCAGAAAGTGATTTTATTTCATTCAGTTCAAGTTTCACTAACCTTCGAGCGAATCTAATTGCCACGCAATCAAATCTAGATGCGGCAGCTAGTGGACTTGTTTCAGCAAAGTCTGCCCTAGAGAGAGCAGAGTTGGCCGCTAGCGGTAGTGTGTATTCTTCGGCTGATGCTCAAGTAAAGCAGGCTCTAGGCTCGCTTCGAGCTGCACAGGCCCAGCTGGCCAAAACAATCATCCGTACACCTATTAGTGGAACAGTAAACTCACTCTCTGTGCGTACTGGTGATTTTGTTAACTCTTTTGGTCTTGTGGCCGAAGTAGCGAACAATAGCGTTTTGGAAGTTGTAACCTACGTTGGTGACACAGAACGTGAGCTGCTTTCAGTCGGTTCTATGGTTTTGATTGAAAATCAGTACGAAGGAATCATCACTGAAATTGCTCCTGCCGTTGATGCAAATACCCGAAAGACAGAAGTTAGAATCGCAGCTGAAACTGATGAGCTGCAAAATGGCGACACTGTGACCATCTCTAAGGAGATAGAAGCTTTCAATACTAAAGTAGTGATGGTTCCTCTTTCAGCGGTTAAATTCGAACTTGAAGACGGCTCAATGTTTTTAATCGAAGACAAAAAATTGATTAAGCGCCCTGTAACACTAGGAGTAGTCCGCGGTGGATCAGTGGAGGTTGTTGATGGGTTGGCTGCCACGGAGGAATTCGTCGTTGACGTCCGTGGTTTGTTAGTAGGAACTGAGGTTGATATTACTGAGTAGATTATATGTGGGAATTTTTTATTAAAAACAACCGCTTTGCCTATCTCTTCCTGGTGGCACTAATTTTACTTGGTTCATACAGTTTAATCAGTATTCCCAAGGAATCATCCCCAGAAGTAATCATTCCAGTTGGTGTTGTAAATACCGTTTATATTGGTGCTCCAGCAGCGGATGTGGAATCACTTGTGACTAACGAAATTGAACGTGGATTAACCTCACTTGAAAACGTTAGTGAAGTCACATCAGTTTCTCGCGAGGGTTTTTCTACAGTGGTGGTTGAGTTTGAAGCTGATGCTGATCTTGACGAGTCGATCAGCGATCTTAAGGATAAGGTTGACGCCATTAAAGTAGATCTACCAGAAGAGGCAAATGATCCCTCAGTTTCAGAAGTTAACTTTGTTGATCAGCCGGTTATGTCCATCGCAGTCTCGGCTGATTTGTCAGATTTTGAATTTACAAACCTAGCTACTGATCTAGAGCGTGAAATTGAAAATATTCCCGGTGTTTCAAGAGTTGAGATGCAGGGTGTGCGTGACCGCGAAGTAGCGGTTATAGTTTCTCAGAAATCACTCGAACGTTTCAACCTGACCTTGAATGAAATCATCTCTGGACTCAGAGTGGCTAACCAAACTTTTCCAATCGGTCAGATTGAAAATGATGGAATTTCCTACAATATTGCTTTTGAAGGCGACATCGTAGACACAAACGCTATTGCTAATGTGGCTATTGCTAGTCGTGGGGGCCAACCAGTTTATGTTCGTGATGTGGCGGTGGTTGAAGACGGATTAGCACCCGCTTCTTCCTTGTCACGTTTAAGTATTGATAACAAACCATCAATTAATTCGATCTCAGTCTCAGTTTATAAACAGTCTGGTGGAGACATTACAACTATAACTACTGAAGTAAATAAAAAACTGGAAGAATTGAAGACTTCCGGAGAGCTTCTTTCTGGTATTGAAACGGTAACAGTTTTGGATGCTGGAGAAGATATTAGGAGTGATCTTTTTCGCTTGTCGTTCTCTGGCTTACAAACAGTTATTTTGGTCGTTCTCCTTTTGGTCGCGGCAATTGGGTGGAGGGAAAGCTTATTGGCTGGAATCGCCATTCCACTATCTTTTTTGTTTGGATTTATTGGCCTCTATCTATCTGGTAATTCAATTAATTTCTTAAGTCTTTTTTCTCTAATCCTTGGTATCGGTATCTTAGTAGATTCTGCGATTGTGATGATTGAAGGGATTAACAGAAAAATGAAGGATCATCCAACGATTGATAAACACGAAGCTGCTGTAAGTACTATTCGCGAGTTCTCTGCTCCATTGATTTCAGGGACTTTAACTACAGTGTCTATGTTCGCTGGCCTATTTATTGTTAGCGGAGTGATTGGACAATTTATTGCGAGTATTCCGTTTACGTTGATTTTCCTCTTATTTGCCTCCTTGTTCGTAGCGTTAGCTATTCTCCCGCTTTTGGCTTCGGGTTTCTTGCGTCGACGGTCAGCTACAAAGTTTGAGCAGAGGCAGGTAGCATATGCGCATCGATTTGAAGAGTGGTACAAAAGACAACTTGCCCAGTATCTTGATGACGAAAATAAGCAGTTTAGATATCTCTCACTCATCTTTGCCGCTCTTATCTTTGCTCTCTCATTACCCGTAAATGTTTTTGCGGGGGTGTTCGCTGCACCTTTAGTGTTCTCACTTTCAATGTGGACGCTGCAACTTCAACGCCGCAAGAGTTGGAAAAATTGGTTACGCAAACTAGTTTTTCTACCGCTATTGGCTGTGGTCATCGGTGCGACTTTCTTTGTGGCAAATCTTATACTCCCAGGTAAAAGTTTGGTTGAGGTTACTTTCTTTGAGCAAAGTGATGTTGATTATCTCATTATAGAAGTTGAAAACCCCGAAGGAACTACTAAAGAAGTCACTGATATTGATATTCGTCGGGTTGAAGAGTTTCTCTACGATGAGACTGAGATCGACTCTTTCACGGTTACTGTGGGAAGCGGAAATGAGTTTGGATCTGGCGGTACTGGTGAGAAATTTGCCAATATATTTATTAATTTGGACACCGACAGAGAGCGCACTAGTACTGAAATTATAGAAGATTTACGTGAACAGTTTTCTGTCATACGTGACGTTAAGGTGACAGTTGATCAACCAAGTGATGGTCCACCGACCGGAGCGGCTATTATTGTTAAGTTTTTAGGAGATGATTTGTCGGAGATAACTCGCCTAGCCAATGAATCAGCCCGTATGTTCCGAGATTCTTCTGCTGTTGTTAACGTAAACACTAGCACCAATAACAACAGTACGGAGTTCGTATTAGAGCTTGATCAAGCCAAGACAATCGCTTTAGGTTTGAATCCTTCCACTGTCTCACAGACAGCCCGTACAGCTGTGTTTGGCACCGAAGCTACTTCCTTGACTACTCTTGAAGAAGATATTGATGTAGTGGTTAAGCTAAATGTAAGTAATGACCCTGCAGTAACCAGCGAGTCTGCTAATGTGACCAGTATCAATGCACTCGAGCAAATTTCACTACAGTCTCCAACTGGACCGGTTCCTCTCTCGTCAGTAGTCACTGTTTCGCTGCGCGAATCAAGTTCTGTAATCAACCATGAAAAGGGGCGTAGAGTGGTTACTGTTACAGCTGACGCTGCAACCGGAGAAAATGTTCGTGAGTTACAGGCAGCCCTACTTGAACGGATTAATGATGAGCTAGATATTCCTGATAATGTTTCCATCAGTACTGGAGGTGGTGAGACTGATGAATCCAACAAGGCTTTTGCTGAAATGTTTCTAGCTTTAGTGGTTGGTGTCTTACTTATGGTTGGAGTTCTGACGCTTCAGTTTAATTCGTACCTCCACATGCGCTATGTGTTGTCTATCCTGCCGTACTCACTAATCGGTATCATGATAGGTTTAGCAGCCACTTTTAATCCACTCTCCTTCCCTTCCATGATGGGATTCATAGCCTTATCTGGAATCGTCGTTAATAACTCGATTATGTTGATCGACATGATGAATAAGATGCGAAAAAATAACCCTGGTCGTCCCATTCGTGAAGTTGTTTTGGAGGCTTCAGGAAATCGTCTGCGTCCAATTCTCCTCACAACAATTACAACTGTAATTGGTATGATTCCACTAACTTACGCTGGTGATCTCTGGGCACCATTAGCCTATGCTGTGATGTTTGGTTTGGTCTTCTCGGTTCTAATTACTTTAGTCTTGATCCCGATCATCTACTATCGTCATCCTGGTACAGTTCAAAGATAAAATAAAACCCCGCTTAGTGCGGGGTTTTATTTTAAGCTTCTTGTCTTTCCTTTCGATCCTTCAATATGGCCATGATACCGTTTACTATACCGATAGCTAATACTACCCAGGTGATGTAGCCCATTAGAAAATTGATATAGCTAAATCCAGTAAGACCAAGTATTTGCAGCGCACCTAAAGTACCAAGAGTGTACCAGCTTCCAGCCTGGATAGCAGGGCCAAAGGTGCTTGGTACCAAGTGGGCTGTCATCAGCATGGCGTTTATATAAAGAACAGCCAAGGCGGTAACTTGACCGAGAGTGAAGCCGGTCATTTCACCAAAGCCCGAAGTCCCATACTGCTGCCCTACTAGTAGTACAGTAGTTACTAGAATCAGACCCATAGCCACTCTTAATACGACATAAACAACACCCATCATACGGCGTTCAGTTTCATCGATAGTGCCGTCTGCGATAGCGACAAAAAAATTTGTAATAGCTAGAGTAGAAGATCCTACTCCTAAAGAAATTGAGAACGATTGTAAAATCGTAATTAGTGAAAGAAACAAAGTCATAGAAAAATAATACCAGACATTTGGCATAACTCTTGGGTAATTATTCAGGTTTTAAGTTTTACAAATCAACCAAAAACTTTATCCTAATGTTATGAAACTCTACAAACATCTCTTTTTTGACATGGATATGACGATTGCCCCCTCAGGGCAGCCGATTTTTCCCGAAATGTATAATCTCTTAGACTCTCTTCCTCACGACATCACAGTTGTCTCAGGTCAGACTGTTGAAAATATTAGCTGGCAAAGTAACCGTTTACCTGCTCGTTATTTAGGACAGAACGGCAATCATGCAACTGATCTCGATGATACCGAACTCTGGTATCTGGCTTTGGACGATAGACATAAAAGAGAGATTAGAGACCATATTGATGTTTTAATTAAACTTCTTGGTCCCGACTACGTTTTGCCGCCTGAGGAACTTGCCCCAATTGAAGATAGAGGTGGTCAGATAACTTTTAGCCCAGTCGGTAATACAGCACCGGTAGAGACAAAGCGAGTATTTGATCCTGATAGAAAAAAACGAGAGTCTTTGTTAGAGAAACATCCTTTTATCTCTGATGAGCTAGTGGTAAAGATTGGCGGTTCGACTGGTTTAGATTATATTCACAAAGATCGTCATAAAGGCACTAACGTACAACGACTAATTGACCATATGGACTGGAACAAAGACGAGTGTGTCTATTTTGGAGACGGACTTTATCCTGGAGGTAACGACGAAGCAGTAATAGGTGTTATCGAAACAATTGCTGTTGATGATCACGAGGACACTTACCGCAAACTAAAGGAAATGTTTAGTTAAGCTTTCGCCAAGACTTTACTGGTAATACTCTGTACTTAACTAGCACCCAAATTGCATGTAAACCATCTTTAAACCGCACTTTCTTACCTTCAGCCACAGTGCGTGGATAATACGAGATTGGCAACTCCTCAATACTGTGACCTAGACGCAGAGCTTTGGCTGTAACTTCAGGACAATAAGCGAATTGTTCTTCCTTTAAATTCATCTCGTTTACTAGTGACCTCTTAAGGAGTTTATAGCAAGTAGGCTCGTCGGTAATATCCGCTCTGTACAAAATATTTGCCACTTTAGTCACAATTACAGCCCCATGGTAGAAAACGGTTTTATTTTGCATTGAACGCTGCTTTTCTTTTAGTCTTCTCGATCCGTAAACAATATCAAGGTTGTTATTCAGTGCGTGACGGTATAGGGTCACAATGTCGGATGGTTCCAATTCCAAGTCGGCATCTTGAGTGATAACGTATTCGCCACGAGCCTTAACTAAGCCGCTTCGTACCGCAGCACTCTTACCTTTTCTGGTCGCATGCTGGATCTTCCTAAATTTTAGGTTAACCCCATCCAGTACGTCATCTGTTTTATCGGTAGAACCATCGTCAACAAAAATAACTTCAAATTCAATATCCCCAAAATCAATCGAGAACAACTTCTGCAAAATTAGACCCGCTGTTCCTTCTTCGTTGTGTGAAGGAATTATTATGGATAAATCGATCATAGTTGGAGTATTTTGTAGATTCTAATTCTATCATCACTAGAGTTTGAAAATACTAGTTCAAATCTGTTTGTGTCTTCAAAAAACTCGTACATCTGTTCTTCCATGAATTCAGTATCAAACACTACATAGTTTATTTCGTACCTACTTCTCAGCTCTCTCAGTCCCTCCTCCGGAGTGTATGGACATTCTTTGTAACATTCACCAGATCTAAATACTGAATTATAGAGATATGACAGCTTTGGGTCATAGAAATAAATCATTCTAGCGTCCATTCCAATTGAGTAATTTAGTTCTGGTGAGGTTTTAAGGAGCTGTGGGTAGGTAAAGAAGTTTGCTTGGAGTACGACCTCGTCTTTAGTTGTGTTTTCTTGTAAATATAAGGCTGCTTGTGAATAGTCTACACTACTAGACCTTACTTCTTCAGCGACCGGTAAATAACCATATCTAATGGAGCCTGAAACAACAAAAACAAAAACAAGAACCAGAATCATACGGAACCATAGTTTCACTAACAAGAACGTACCCAGATTTCTTGCCCAACGAAAGAATTTTCCAATTTTAGAATTCGCATTATTGACAACATTTTCAGACAAAGTTTTAATTTCAGATCCAATAAACGGAATTGTAGTGAGGAAAGTGACTAATGCTAATGGCAAAGCGTATTCCATTGCTCGGCTAA
>CEQS01074325.1_pt1 | contig 15528 bp, 11 predicted proteins | sample 530981 | NCBI WGS metagenome assembly CEQS01 (sample SAMEA2621176, study PRJEB7988) | marine metagenome | biome: marine biome (ENVO:00000447); feature: mesopelagic zone (ENVO:00000213); material: "saline water (ENVO:00002010), including plankton (ENVO:xxxxxxxx)" | depth 800 m
ATACCCAGCCACACGTAACTCGTCCTGGATTTTTACAGACTAGTTTGTCTTCGCCGAAAATGGTTGAACCTTGGCTTACGTAGTCATATCCATTTGGACCCTTGCCCTTTCTTACCACCTTAATGGCAAATACGTCAGTGAAAATAATCACTGCGCCTAATAACAATAAATACTTTAGTGTTTTCATAAATACTTAATTTAAAGATACCTACTCTATTTAAAGGCTTTTCGGTTTACGCCTATTTTGTGTGTACTACTAAGTTTTACTTTAAAAAGAAAATACACACGAACCAATATTACCTCTATCATCAACTTTAATCAATACGCTACAAAGCGTATGAAATATTTATATCAAAAGAGCATGTTTTTAGAGCCACAACTCCAATACAACCACTAAAGCGGAAGTATTAACCTTACCCTAATTAATGGATTTGTGGAACTCGAAAATGATATTCCTAGTTGATTCTAGATAAGCCCGAATACTTGGGCATAACGTAAGTAGGTAATTAATGGGTGAACTGGTTTCCAGCACATGCCAAGGGTCTTATGAATGTTGTTTCTATGGGTTCTTACTGTATTCGGGGAAATGGAAATATGGGCAGCAATTTCCTTGTTGGTTTTTCCCGCCGCAAGCATACCCAAAATTTTTAGCTGAACCGGTGTCAACTGTACAAATTTGAAATAGTTTCTACTCAAAAAAACATAATCTCCTATTACTTTTTCATGTGTATCTATTTCGAACTCGTTTACCCGCGTTGAAATTGCAAGGATTGAGTTGAGCTTGGATGAAAATGAATATGTGATGTAGAACCAATTGTAATCCAGGTTTACTTCTGGGCGCATAAATTGAAAAATGCCTTTTGAAGTGCCTTCTGAATCGTTTAATGTATTCATCAACTCGTGCGTTAGCATTTTTAAACTTGTTGGGTGGAGGTACTGTTCTCCCAATTCGTTTACGGTTAAAGGAGGGGCAATTTGTAATTCAATTTCAATATCCTGGGTTGTTGGTTTTTCGACCCAAACCCATTTTAAATGTTGCAAATCTTTACTATTTCTGTATGCTTTCAAGCCAGATTTCGCTTTTATCTTGTCAATCAGTATTTTTTCTGCTTTAAGCAGTATTTTCCCTTGAATATCAAGTATTTTCTTTTCGGTAAACTTCATTTTTACAGAACCGGTGAAGTAGGGGTATAGCTAATTAGGCTCGTTATTACTCTTGTTTAAGGTGCATATTGCACAACTCAGGGCTTATCCAAAATAAGTGAACAAGAGACGGAGATTCAATAGGGGGAAACTCTCATTTTAAGAAATAAAAAAGCCCTCTTGAGAAATCAAGAGGGCTTTTGAGTACCGAAGGCGGGAATCGAACCCGCACTCCCAGAAGGAACTGGATTTTGAATCCAGCGCGTCTACCAGTTCCGCCACTTCGGCAAAATGCGGCTGCAAATTTATCCAATTCTTATTACCAGCAAAGCCATTCGGCAATCCATTTCATTATTATATTTGAGTCCAATCTTAAATGCAAATAATGAAACGTTTTATTCTAAATACTCTCCTGGTTGTTAGTACTTTAAACCTCTTTTCACAGCAAGCGGCAGAAGGCCATGAAAACCATTTTAAAAACCCTGACGCAGTTGAAACTGATCAGTACAAAATTGAGTTTGAGGATGTGATGGCGGAAAATAACTTCGCTAAGCTAAAAGTGAAAATCACGAATAAAACTAAGCAGTATTTACTGGTCGATTTGTCCAAGGTGGTATTCCGATTTGATCATGGTGAATATAGTCCTAAAGGAAAGACCCTGATCATTGAGCCGATAAAGAGTAAGTCAAAGGTGCTGGAGGTTAAAGGTGAAGGCGGTTTTCATGTAGAGAAGTTCTCAATTGCATTTGAGTATATTGCCACGCTGCCACTAACCGGGGAGCCCATACCCATCAATAATTTCCGCCTACCCCCAAATTCCAAAGAGTTTATGACCGGTCCGGTATCTTGTGCTATGGGGAAACTTAAAAAAGAGAGTAGAATTACTTCCACAACATTTTCTTGCAAGTATTTGGGAGATAAGTATATGGTGGTAAATCCGTTGAGTATTACAGCAGTGATAGAAAGCGGAAAATCATTTCCCAATGTGGCTAAAACAGGAGGAGGTTTGTCTTCCATGATGGGTCCGGGCGTAATGCAAAAAGGGGATAAAAAGAAAGTACCGGTGGAGTTTAGAATCAGCACCAAAATTATTGATATGCAATTCGCCACGTTTTACGTGGTTTGGAACGAAACCTTTAGTGAATCGGAGCCAACTGTAATTGAAGGGGCAAGTGCCGATTTTGAAATTGATCCCGGAAAAACAGCTGCACAGAATAAATAGTTTGATATTGGATGTTGGATGTTAGATTTTTCGATCCAAGATCTAAAATCCACTTTACTTCAAATCAAAAACTTCCATCCCTTCCGGCTTTTCCCGCTTCCAGCGTTTATGGCTCCAGAGCCACCCTGCCGGGTCTTCCTTAATGGTGTTTTCTAATGCCAGCGTATAAGCCTTGGTTATGTCGCCGTATTGGGTCTCTTTTGGCGTGGATTCAATGTCGATAAACTCAAATTCGTAGTGTCCTTTCTTAACGGGTTTTATTCTACAAAAAACCACCGGAATGTCCAGTTCAACGGCAAACTTTTCAGCTCCGAAAGCCACCGGTGTTTCCTGGTTTAAAAAATTTACCCAGTAGGCTCTGCTGGCATTGTGCGGTGCCTGGTCACTTCCAAAAATATAGCCATAGGTACCATTGTCTTTATTAACGAAGAATGACTTGGTATCCTCAAATTTTACCGGTACTGAACCAAAGGACTCCCGAATGGAAAAGAGTTTGTCCTCAAAAAAAGCATTACTCAATGTTTTGTAAATCAGTACAATTTTGTGTTTTGTTGGCATGTCAATCGCTAAAAACCACCACTCCCAGCTGTAGTAGTGTCCGGTAGTTATAATAACCGACTTGCCCTGATCGAAATATTTATCGAGCAATTCCGGGTTTTTACAAACCATTCGCTTCTTTATTTCTGCCTTGGAAATTGTAAGGCCTTTTAAGCCTTCCAGAATGTTGTTGCAGAATTGCTTGTAAAACTTCTTTTCTATCGCTTTCAATTCTTTTGCTGGTAATTCAGGAAAGGAATTTCTAAGGTTTAACCGCACAGATTCTTTTCTATATCCTGCAATTCGATATACAAGGAAATAGGCAAAGTCGCTCATGAGGTAAATTATCGAGAAAGGCAATCGACTCAATGGCTGAAGTACCAGGTAATAAAGAATTTTCGAACTCAACTGCGACACAACGCAAATGTAATTTTTGATGGGCTAGTAATAGGGCTTACCAATGGTAAATATTCATATTTATTATCGCTACGAACAATCTACATTTGCCCCGAAATGAAACCATTATTCACCCTTTTATTGATCTTAACTTCCTGTTGGGTAATGGCACAGACGGCAGGTGGCTTAAAGTTAAAAAAAGCCACCTCTCCCATTAAAGTAGATGGCATTCTGGGAGTGGAAGAATGGGCTTCGTTTGATACCATTCAGGATTTTAATCAGCAGTTTCCGGTTGACTCCATCAAAGCCTTAACCAAAACCCAGGTTTTTCTTACTTACGATGACAAGAATATCTATGTAGGTGCAATTTGTAGTGATCAGTCCAAAGAGGACTATGTCATTCAATCGTTGAAGCGGGATTTTGAAGCGGAAGGGAGTGATCATTTCGCAATTCATATCGATCCGTTTAACGATGCAGTTAATGGTTTTTATTTTGCAGTTAATCCCAAAGGAGTGCAGCGTGAAGGAACCATTCAAAATGGAACTAATGTTGATTTGGTTTGGGATCATATTTGGTTTACCGAAGTAAAAGATTACGGTGAGTATTGGACTCTTGAAATGGCTATTCCGTTTAAGTCCATTCGATACAAAAAAGGCCTGGAGCACTGGAACGTCAATTTCAGTCGAATGAATTTATCGAAGAATGAAATCTCTACCCTGGCTCGTGTGCCGGTAAATTTCGATCCCTGGGTATTGTCCAATACAACTGAGGTTACCTGGGACGAACCCGTTGAAAAACCTGCCCGAAACATTTCCATTATTCCCTATGGAATTGCTTCTTGTTCCAAAGATTTTAGCAGCAACGAGGATTTCAAATCGAAATACAATGTGGGTGGAGATGCCAAAATTGTGCTTACCCCAAGTTTGAATTTGGACTTAACCGTAAACTCAGATTTTTCACAGGTTGAGGTAGATCGTCAGGTGACTAACCTAAGCCGGTTTGAACTGTTTTTTCCAGAACAACGAACCTTTTTTATTGAGAACTCGGATTTGTTTGCCCAGTTTGGATTTCGTCAGATTCGGCCCTTCTTCAGTAGAAGAATTGGCTTGCAGAATGGGAAAATTATTCCCATTATTGGGGGTGCCCGGGTAAGTGGAAAGCTTACCAAAACACTGAGAGTAGGGTTGATGAGTATTCAAACTGCTGATTACCGAGATGGCGATACCAGCTTCAATTCTCAGAATTATACGGTAGCCGCGTTTCAACAGCAGGTATTTGCCAGAAGCAACATAGGGATGATCTTTGTTAATCGACAGGATTATTCACAGGGAAGCTTTACCTCGAATAAATACAACCGGGTAGCCGGAATCGATTACAACATTTTCTCAAAAGACAATACCTGGAGGGGTAAGGTATTCTATCATAAATCATTCAGCCCGGACAACCTAAAGTTTAGCGATGCACATGCGAGTTGGTTAATGCGCAATACCCGTGATTGGTTTGTTATGTGGAACCACGAATACGTGGGTAAAAACTACGATGCTCAAACTGGATTTGTACCGCGAAACAGGCGTTACGATGGAGTAGGGGATAGCTTAATCAGGAAAGGATATTGGAGGTTGGAGCCAAAGGTGGCCTACAAAATGTACCCAAAGAATAGCAAGATATTCAGAAACGAAGTTTCCGTTTATTGGAACCAGTACATGGACGTCAATTTTGTAACCACCGATGCCGATGCCGAATTTACCTTCGTCCAGGAACGTATGAATACATCGCGCTGGGGAGTGAAGTATACTGAGAGTTTTGCTAAACTTCTTTTTGACCGGGACATTACCTTTTCAGGAAACCCGGAACATCCAGCAGGAGATTACCGCTACCGGTTTATAAAAGGTTGGTACATAACAGACCTGAGAAAAAAACTGAGCGGAAGCGTATCCAGTAATTACGGGAGCTATTTTACCGGAACCCGTTTCGAATTGTCAACCGGATTGTCCTATCGAATTCAGCCTTTTGTGAATTTAACGGTCGATTATACCCGAACGGAATTGCGTATGCCGCAGGAATATAAAAATGCCTATTTCGACCTGATACAGGGAAAGGTTGAAATTACGTTTACCAGAAATATCTATTGGACCAGTTTCTTACAATACAATACACAGATCGATAATTTTAATATCAACTCCCGTTTCCAATGGCGATTTAGACCCATGAGTGATTTTTATGTTGTGTACACTGATAACTATGATTTACAGCTCAATAAAACCAGAAATAGAACCCTTGTTTTTAAACTGATATTGTGGTTGAACGTTTAAAACACGATCAATAGCTTCGGCTGTATTTGATTACTTCGCCTTTTAGTTTAGTTCCATCACCTATCTGCTCATAAGCAATAAGCCCTTGTCCTTTGGCGAAAGACATTACATACTCTATTTTAAATTCGTCCTCAAAGTATTCCTTTTCGTATTTATACATTGCAGTGCGTTTAAATTGCAATATTTTGATTTTTCCTTTTGTGGTTGAAATGGTTTCATATCCTAAACATTCCATTTTGGATTTAACGGTTGCCTTGTTGCTGTACGAATGTTTAAACTTAGTCTTCCAGCCTTTCATTTCGCTCAGGGGTATAAATGGTAGCATTATTTTTTTTGGACCTTTTACTTCGTAAACGCTTTGATTTCCTTCATTATCATATTCGTAGGTTCTCCCCGAAATATGCTTTAACCCCTTTTCGGTTATTTCATCCTCCATCAATGAAACAAGTCTTTTTTGCCCGTCTTTCAGCGTGCTAATTACATATTGTACTCCGTCGATTTCCTTAAATCGATATTCATGAAATAAAAATGTAACCGTGTCTGAGCTGGTTAGTTTTATTTTTTGAATCATAACGGGTTTTGATTCGTTTACAAAAACAAAATAATTCTTGGAATTATTTGAGTTGGACTGTGCCAAACAAATGTCCGGAGTCAGGTTAATGAATACGATAATAAATGTGAGCCTGGCAAAATTCATATTCGGTTATTGATCCGCATGTTACTGCGCTGAAATAAATCAAACTTATATAATTTCTTGTTAAGATCTTAAACCCAGGTGCTTAATGTCGAATATAAGAATAAGGTTCCGGGTTAAAATTGGTCATTTGCATTGCAGATGGGTTTGCAAGATCATCGGCAACCTTTCCTTTCGTTAAATTTGGTTATGCTAAGTTCAAAGGCATTTGAAGATTTGATTTTTGAGCACTCCGAAAACCCAATGGTGCTGCTTTCGTTTGATCTTTCTGTGCTTAAAACTTCGGTGAGCTTAACCAAAATTCGACGGAAAAATGAAAATGGTGTGGCGTCGACCTCCTTCCTTGACCTGGTTTCGGACAAGGATAAAAAAAGGATAAACAATTACCTGATTCGGGTAAGGAGCACAGGTATTTCAGGTAAGACCGATTTTAGGTCTCGTAATTCGGAAAAACAGGAATGGCTTTCGTTCAATTGGCAACGCATTGATTATAACGCTGAACAACTGTTATTGGGGATAGGTGAATATATAAAACCACTTGAACAGGAAAGGTTGAAAATTATTGAAAACGAAGAAGCGCTCAGGGATTCAGAGATTATTGGTAAAATGGGAAGTTGGTGGGTAAATCCCAAAACCATGGAAAATCACTGGAGTGAAGGAAACTACCGAATTTGGGGTGTTGATCCTGCTAAGAAAGCTCCTTCCGTAGACTGGGTATTGAGTAAATTACTTCCTGAAGATTCTTTAAAGGTTTACAATAGCATCAAACGTGTGGGCATTACCGGGAAACCGACGAAACTTAAATTTAGAATGCGGCTTAATGAAAATGAACCTTATCGTTTCTTTTTTACCCGGGTTAGACCCTGGTACGTCAATGGAGAATTGATGGAGGTGAAAGGGGTGAATTTTGAAGTAACGGACTTGGTGAAATACCAAAACGATTTGGAACTAAAGAACAAACGACTCAATAAAAGCAACAAGGCGCTGGCTGAATTCGTTCGTATGAACTCCCATGATCTGAGAGGACCACTAAGCAATATATTGAGTATGCTTGAATGGGATCAAATAGAGGGCATGGATCATAAGGAGTTTGTGAAGTACGTTAAAAAAGCCGCTACCCGCCTGGATAAGTCACTAAATAAAATCAACCAACTATTAAACGTCAGAGATGTATACTAGGCCATTTACGATTGGATGTATTGGTCACGGATTATAGATTGATCAATTAATTACGATTTGTTTAAAGATAATGCGGGTTAGAAATATCATTTAATTAAAAAGAAACGTCATTCCTGCGAAAGCAGGAATCTAGAAATAACACTAGATTAGTTTCACTGAGCTCCTTCGTCGGTTCCTTGTCAAACATAGAATGACGGCTATTCCCACATTATCCTTTAGTGCTATTAATTACGGCTACGCAGAAAGAAGCTTGCAGGATATTGTACCAAATCCTATACTTTGGTTCCTTTCTTTACTGGATAAACCATTGAAATATTTGATGAATATTAAGGGCAAAATCCTTCCTGATTTGTTACTGTTATGTACGGGGTTGGGTTTTATAATGGTCCTGTATGGTGACATTTTACGGAGCCCCAATGATTACATGTTCGATCATCACGGTGATGGGCTAAGGAACTATTATACCTACGCTTACCACATTAAGCACTCTCAGTCATTAACCAATTTTGAAGGGTTGAATTATCCCTATGGAGAGCATACACTGTATACCGATAGTCAACCTGTGTTTACCTACGTTTTTCAATCAATAGCACGGGTCTATCCTGGCATTTCAGATTATTCGGTAGGAATTCTCAACTTCATTCTAATAGCCTCCATATTTTTTACGCTGTGGGTTATTTACTTACTCCTTGTTCAATGGGGAATAAGCCGTTGGATGGCTCTCATTTTTTCTATTGGGATTTTTTTGCTGCTGCCGCAGGCTCCTCGAATAAGTGGACATTTCGCCTTATCTTATGGCTGTGCGATACCTTTATCGTGGTTGCTTTACTTAAGGAGCGAAAAACATTCTGGTAATCGATACACCGTACTTTTGTTCCTAAATAACCTCTTTTGGTTACTTATCCATGCCTATTTGGGCATGATCGTGATAGCCTTTCTATCGGTTGTTGCATTGATTCAGTTTCTGGCAGAAAAGCACAAAAGGACTCTAAAAGAGTTCATCAAAGCTTTTGTTTTGTTCGCACTCCCAATCATTGCCTTTTATGTTTTTGCAAAAACTACCGATATTCATCCCGATCGAACGGACAACCCCTCCGGCTTTTTTCTTTACTATGGCGAGTTCGATAACATTATCATTCCATCCCATGGCCCACTGCGTCCCGTGTGGGATTACCTTACCGCAGGCGCTGTTAACCTGGAAGGTGAGGCAAATGCTTATATCGGTTTTGTGAACTTCATTTTCTTAGCCTACCTGGTAATTCTTGCTTTATTGGCCATTTTTATAAAGCGCTCAAGGCTCTTGTTGAAGACCTATTTTCAAAATCGATCACTCAACATTTCTTTGCTCGCATCTTTTGTGGTGTTGCTTCTTGCAATGGGAATTCCATTTGTTCAGTTTCCAGACTTGCTGGAATATGTACCTATTTTGAAACAATTTAGGGCCATAGGTCGATTTACCTGGGCCTTTTATTTTGCGTTTACGGTTTTTGCTGCTTACCACCTACAAAGACATTTGCAACCCCTACTTGAAGGGAAATGGAAAATGATTGGGATTGTTTTTATCGGCTTGGTTATCGCCTTTCCTTTCTATGAAGTTCGTAAACAGCAGAAATTCATTGCTAACAACATTAGTAGCCGGCACAACCTGTTTAACGACGAACAACTGGGCGAAGAATTCCGGGAGCTTCTCAAGCATATTGAACCGGGGAAATACCAGGCTATTATTTCGTTGCCTTTTTATCACCACGGTTCCGAGAGTTATGAAAGACCACGCTCTGAGTTGGCCATGTTTAATACCATAACATTATCCTATCATACCGGAATTCCAACCGTTTGTGCCAATTTGATTCGCACTTCCATACCAGAGAGTAAAAACATCATTCAATTGCTCAGTCCTAATTATTATCCAAAACCCATTGAAAAAGAAATGGATACCGAGCGCCCCTTTTTATTGGTTCTGTCGGATGAAGAACTAACAATCTATGAGAAGAACCTACTGGAAAGGGCAAGTCCAATATTGAGTGGAAAAGAAGGGAAGGCAGGGTTGTACGAAATTTCGCTCGAAGAGCTTTTTGAGGATCAAAGCAGGTCAGTAGTGGATTCCTTTAATAAACGAAAAGAACAACTCGTTCAACAGGATAACTTTTTATTGTCTGATACAGCCGCCTTCTTTTATTTCAATGACTTTGAGAGCATAATGTCCGATACCACTTATTATGGAAATGGGGCTTACAAAGGCATTAAGGGAGGCATAAACGCTTTGGCTGAGTTTGCTCCGGGGAGTTTCAAAACCGGGCAGACCTATAGCTTAAAGTTGTGGTTGTTTAATGGAGAGCCAGACGCCATTAACCTGCATTTCAATGTACAGGTTCAGGAATACTTCAAGGACGAAGAAAAGTGGAATACCAACGCCATAATATTTCCGGAACAGACTGAGGTGATTCAGGGGGACTGGTCACTAGTAGAACTAAACTTCCAGATCAAGGAAGACCAAAACCCGGTTAGAATAATTACTGAAGGAGGTAAAGTTATGGCCTTACCTTCACTACATGCCGATAACTTGCTGATTGTTGACGAAGGGATTGATGTTTATCGAATAGAAAACAATGAATATCTATTCTACAACAACCATCTTCTTAAAAAATAGTTCTACAGTTTTATTCGTAATCCAACCATAAAGTAACGCGTGGCATTCGGGAAATAGCCAATCATGTTGTAGTTGTCTCCACCCTCAGAGTTCACGTACGGATCATCGGGCGTTGGATCGTAACCAGGAGAAGAAAAAGCATAACTCCAGGCATTGCTAATGTATTTCTGATCAAACAGATTATTGATGGAAGCATACACTCCAACCTCGTTGAAAATAGCTTGATGGATTTTATAATCGAAACGTAAATCGTTGGTATAGTATGCATCGAGTTTGCGGTTGTCGTTTTGCGTATTGTCTATGTATTGAGCACCTACGTACTTTCCAAGCAAGGATGCGCTAAGGTCGTGTCTTTTCTCTTTCCCGTTGCTTTGAAAAATCCAGAATTTCAATTCCTGCCCTGATATTGCATTGGGTGAAAAGGCAATATCGGTATTGCTGTGTTTGATTTTGTTTTGCCCTCCGGTATCCCAATCGTCCTTGAATTCCGTAAAGGCTTCAATTTTGTTTTGGCTTAGGGTTATGTTAGCATTGAATTCAACCCTTTTTACCGGTTTATACCCTACGATTAATTCAACTCCAGCACGGTAGCTGTTGGGAACATTGATTCTTTTGGCACTTCCTACATCGTCGTATTCCCCGGTTACAACCAATTGATTGAAATAGTCCATATAGAATAAATTCAAGTTAACTCCTAACTTCTTAGAGCGGTAATTGTAGCCCAGTTCGTAGTCATAAAGTTGCTCCGGGCTGGGTTGGTTTTTAGAAGAATTGTTGATGTAATCCTTACGGTTAGGCTCGCGATGGGCCATGGCTCCTGAGAGATAAACTTCGTTGGAAGAATTGAGGCGCATGTTCATGCCCAATTTTGGATTCCAAAAATCAAGGTTGGTCACCTGCCTCAAATCCGCTCCGTTGTCATCAATTCCTGCGTATTCGTAATTCACCATTCGGTACTGGAGGTCGGCAAAAATGTTTATTCCGTCTGCTGCCTGGTAATTGGCCTTACCGTAAATATTGAAGTCGTTTTTGGTAGCATCATTCCTGTAATATTCATGGTTGTTTAATCCGTTACTGGTGTATTCGCTCCAAATTACCTTACCAAAGTGTTTTCCAATGTATTGGTTTATTGCACCACCAATTACCGCCTTTAACTTACCATTTGCATCGTAATTGAAACTAAATACGGCGCCGTAAAAATCATTGTCCAACCATCGCTGGCGGATGAGGTTGGTCTCAGTTATGGTATCTCCTTTATCGGTAATTACCGGATCTAATTTATAGTCTGCCAGGTCCTCTTTTGATCCTTTGTTGAGTAATGCATTGTGTTCATCGCCTTTGTATTGCTCGAAGTAGCCGCCCCCTTTGGTGTAATGGAAGTTTATGGTAGCATTCCATTTTTTGGTCAGTTCAAAGTTGGTAAGTAGTTGGTAGTGGGTTTGTCTGTAGTCGTCTACTTCGTTGTGGTAGTCGTATGGATTAAAGGTTCGGTTGGTGTCGAGGTATCGTTTGGGCACCCCGTTCCAGGCCTGGTAGGTGGTTTCGTGGCCTCCAAAAGTGATAAAACGGACACTTGATTTTTTACCGTGATGGGCGGCCGAAAAGTAATACGATTCCAAATCGGAGGAAGCCCGATCGATATATCCATCCGATTGAATTTTAGAAAGTCGACCATCGATTGAAAATCCCTTTCCAATGGTTCCCGTACCAAACTGAACGTTGGCTCTAACGGTGCCATAAGAACCACCGCTTAAATTGAGTTCTCCATAAGGATCAGGAATTTGCTCGTTTGTTTGCATGTTTATACTTCCTCCAAATGCTCCGGCCCCATTGGTGCTTGTACCTACGCCACGTTGTATTTGCATGGAATTGATACTGCTGGCAAAATCGGGCATGTTTACCCACCATACTCCCTGGCTTTCAGGGTCATTTAGTGGAATGCCATTGATGGTTACATTAATTCGGGTGGCATCGCTTCCCCGGATTCTAACTCCGGTATAACCAACTCCTGCACCAGCATCACTGGTGGTCACCACACTAGGTGTTAGCCTAATCACGTAAGGCAAATCCTGTCCCTGGTTGTTTTCTTCAATTTGCTCTTTAGAAAGTGTAGTTTCCGCCATTGGAGTTTGGTCGTTGCTTCTGGTAGCACTTACCACAAACTCGTCAGCAATGAAGGCCTTTTTTGTCATTTTAAAATCGAGGGTAGTGGTTCCTGATTTTAGTTCCACGGTGTCCGATATGGTTTCATATCCCATGTAGTAAACCTGAATGATTCCCTTTCCTTCTTCAATATTATCAATCTGATAAAACCCTTCTAAGTTACTTACAGCACCTTGATAGCTGTTGAAAATGGAAACGGTGGCACCAATTAGTTTTTCTCCATCCTCATTGGTAATGGTTCCTGAAATTGAAGATTGTGCGAACGCACCAATGGTATACAATAAGGTACTGACAATTAATCCTACTCTAATCATAGTTACTGACATTTAACCCGGGGAGGGCATCTATTTTATTTTTTATTATTCATATTTCCTACGCCGGCATTATCCGGATCAGGTTCCTTCCTACTCCAAAACACTTGGAGGGAAACGGGTTTATTCTCAGCCTTAAAGGCACCCCGTTTGATAGAGCAAATATATAATTGTTGGTGTGGTTAAGGAATGAATTTTATGGTTTTTAAAACGGTTTCCTTCCTTTTTTCTGGGCCATCTTCCAGGACTGTGTATTTCCAGTTCAATTCCTGCAATTTCTGCTCATAGCGTTGAAATAGTTCTTCGCGCTGTTGGGAATGTTCACGAAGCGGATCGTACTTCCAGGGAAAATCAGGTTTACAAAGAAAAACGTGATCATATTGTGCTTGGTTAAGCCAATTCATCAGGAATGGAGAAACTGCGCTGTATTTAACGAGGCTCCAAATGCATAAGACTACGGGGCCTGTATCTAGAATCACATAATCGGAGCCGGATTGAAGTGCCTCTCGCTCCAATTTGTACTGGCCTTGAATGATTTTTTCCAGGTCGGTCTGCTGGTATTCGTTAGCCAGGTTGTTGAGGTAGGAGCGTGCATACTCATCCACTACAGTGGAAGAAAGTTGGCTGGACAAAAGTTGTGTAATGCTGCTCTTTCCTGAACACTCGGGGCCTGTAATTAGAATGGAAACGGCCATGCTTTGGATTATCCCTGGTTAACGTAATCAGTTAGGTATAGGTACTTGTCCGTTAAACGACCGTTCTTACAAATGGTGGCATTTTTTAGAATTTCATCCTTGTCATTATCGAACAATGCAGGTAATACGTTTTTGATAAACTCATTTCCAAAATCGCGGCTGGCATCTTTGGGTAATTCGCAGGGTAGATTATCTACAGCCATCACGGATATAGCGTTTGGGTTATTAAATGCAGTTTCAGATTCTGAAGTGGGATCATATCCATAGACAGGATCGGCTATGGTACTGGGACGGAGTGTACTTGCCACGGGCCCATCAATATCACAACTGATATCGGCTACGACCTGGATGTTGAAATCATCCCTTTTTGCATCTTTACGAGAGAAGATATAGGGTGAACCTTTTTTCCAAAAGTGGCAGGGGATATAGAGATCCGTAACTGCTGCAAATCGCAGAAAGTCACCATCATAAATCTCAGGTGTTTTATAAAATTCTCCAATAGAACCTGCTGAGCCATCTTTTCGTTTGTTGTAATCAGTTACTCTTAATTGGCAATAGACTATGCCTTCGTGCTTGTTGGATAGATAGTCTTCTACCCTAAGCTTAGGAACACTCATATAATTAAGCACTTCCATGGCTCCATGAGCTACTCTTCCGTTTCCGGTTAGTACAATTCTAAGTGGAACTTCAGGGTTTACTTTAACTTTAGATAGCTCCGCTTCCATTTCTTTTCGATCGGCACATTGGTGGGCTGGTTTTAGATCGTATAACTTATTTCGTTTACCGTAAGTAAGGAATGCATTGTAACATCCCACAATGCCCGCGTAGCGTCCAAATCCCAGAATACGAAGGCCGTTTTTTGCCAGCCCCTCATAATCGAGCAATTCAATATTTTTGTTGATCATTTCGATCAATAAATTACGGTTGTACGGTTGCTTTTTAAAAGTATGTGAAAAGAAAAAGTAGGTTTTGTCGGCAATCAATTGATCGATGGGCACTTCTTTAACTCCCATAAGAATGTCACAATCTTCTACTGAATCAACAACTGGAATTCCCAGCGCTTGGTATTCGTCATCATTAAAACAACGGATGTTGCTCTTTTGAACCCGAAATTCGATGTTGGGATAAGTATCAAGAATTTCCCGGATTTGGTCAGGTGCAAATGGTACTCGTTTGTCTGGTGGTGTTTTTCCTTCTTTTAGGATCCCAATTCTAATTCTTTCCATGCTGTAATTCTGTGCGCCAAAAATAGAAGAGTTCCTTTACTTTTGCATGTTCCACTTATCGTGGATAAGTTCATTGAATTATGGGGTTGACTGGTTTTGACAGCATGCGTAAGAGTTATGTAAGCATGTCGGGTTTTGCAAGACTATCCGTAATAAGTGTTGCAACGTTTTAGTTGGCGATAACAACTATGCACTCGCAGCTTAATCTGAAGTTTAGTAGGATGGCTTAATCGGTACACAAGGTGTATCGACGAGTCCTTTCACCATGGGTTTGCCTTACATCCGTGGAATCTGAGAGGTCATAAGTAGGGCTAGTGAGTCAAGCGCTTCGATTGATTTGCGAAACTTAAGGAGCTAAGTTTAATTCAGGTTGCTTATTACCGGGCTTAAATCGAAAACCAATAATAAGCTAAGCATGTAGAAGTCATAGTTGTTCCATGACTGGACGCGAGTTCGAATCTCGCCAACTCCACCTTCGCTCGCCGAAGCTCCTGAACGCAGTGAAGGAGCGAAGGCGAGCTTTTTAAAAAGACTAACAATTATGCCCAATAACGAGCGAGCTACGGCGGAGAATCTCCACCACGTATATATTTTAAAGTGTTCTGATGGCAAGAGTTATACTGGTTGCACGAATAATCTAAGCAACCGATTGGCTCGACACCGTAAAGGCCAAGTCCATTTTACCAAGTCCAGACTTCCTGTTGAATTAATTACTTACATAACCTTTAATGATAAGTATAAGGCCTACCAATTTGAAAAGTATTTAAAGTCTGGTTCTGGCAGAGCTTTTATGAATAAACGATTGATCTAGCCAGACCCTGTATTTAGCTTTATCCTTTTCACTGAAACGGTCGAGATCGCACAAGCACTCGACAACTTCAGCAGAGCTTTTTTGCCTGATTTTACATCATAAATCAGAAAAGATATTTACCTTTTATGATAGTTAACCAACCCCTCTAGTGGACTTTGGAGAACTGTGCCCATGATCAACCCATTCGATTC
>CEQS01163047.1_pt1 | contig 15424 bp, 13 predicted proteins | sample 530981 | NCBI WGS metagenome assembly CEQS01 (sample SAMEA2621176, study PRJEB7988) | marine metagenome | biome: marine biome (ENVO:00000447); feature: mesopelagic zone (ENVO:00000213); material: "saline water (ENVO:00002010), including plankton (ENVO:xxxxxxxx)" | depth 800 m
TATATTTTGCGAGAAATCCTCCATAACCCCATGTAGTGGACGATGATATGGTTGTTGAGCCAAATGTGGCCGAAGCCCTATATACACCTGAAACTGCGATTTCCCCTTTTGCATTTACGTCTACTGAGGGGTTGTAATAATTGTAATAGTAACTAAATGGAATATTACCTAACGATGCCGTTTTAAGCCAAATTATTTTTCCGGAAGTATCAAACCTGGCAATATAGAGGTTAAATCCACCGCTCACCGACGGTGCCGTTATAGTATCAAACTTAGCGTTACTTCCTCTGTATATCCCTACTACTACAAACGAGGTATCCGAATCCATTCGAATATCCGATGCCAAATCCCTTTGAGTTCCACCTAAGGGAATAACCCAGCTTTGATTTCCCCTAACATCATGCTTTACGACATACCCATCAGATTGATAACTCCCTGTTTTTCTTAAGGTGTCATTCCCCCATATAGGATAGTTGTAGCTTGCCTGGGAATAAACATGCCCACATCCATAAGTATTCCCGTTTTGATCTGCAGTTAGCCCTAATCCTGCATCATAAAATCCACCGCCTCCAAATCTAACCCAATCAACCTGCTGTGCGCTAAGGCCACTAAATAGGAAAAGAGACAATATGACAACAATTCCGTGGTAAAATTTATTCATAGATCAATTTATATGATTTATACGACGTAAATATACTGTTTACAGTTGCCTAATAACTGACATTCGTCAATTGAAAGGACGCATTTATCCATCAAAAGGTTTGCTGCTAATTTCATTTAGTTTTGCCACACTTTTACAAAACTATGAAGGTATTAATTACTGGTGGAGCCGGGTATATTGGTTCACATACTATAATTGAAATTCTTGAATCCCGAGAATGGGAAATATACTCAATCGATAACTTCTGTAATTCAGAGGAAAAAACATTCGATAGGATAAATCGAATTACAAATTCGAACATAAAAAACTTCCCTGTTGATGTTTGTGACCTGGCCCAACTACAGGATGCGTTTACAAAAATTGGTAAGATTGATGGGGTTATTCATTTTGCAGCGCTAAAAGCGGTAGGTGAATCAGTTGATGAACCCCTTCTCTATTATCACAACAACATTGAAGGATTGGTAAACATTTTAAAATGCTGTGAGCAGTTTAACGTGCCCAATCTCATATTTAGTTCAAGTTGTTCAATTTATGGAAATGTGGATCAACTTCCTGTAAGTGAATCTACCCCAATGGCCAGAGCTGAATCACCTTATGCAAGTACAAAAGTCATGGGAGAAGAAATAATTGAACACTTCTCCAAAGTAAGTGCAACCAAATGTACCTGTTTGCGCTATTTCAATCCGGTTGGTGCTCATAACAGTGGTCTCATAGGTGAAAACCCAATAAATAAACCCAATAACCTAATTCCGGTAATTACCCAATTTGCTTCAGGAATAATTCCCGAAATGTATGTTCATGGTACCGACTATGATACACGAGATGGCTCATGTATAAGGGATTATATCCATGTTTCAGATATTGCAAGGGCACATGTAATGGCTCTGGAATACTCCATGAAACAGAATAAAACGTTTATTGACCATATAAATCTAGGAACCGGTGAGGGAGTTAGCGTACTAGAAGCTATTATTGCATTTGAAAAGGTGGCTGGGTTTAAACTGAATTATAAAATTGGACCTAAAAGGGCTGGAGACGTCAAAAGCATTTATAGCGATCCTAAAAAAGCAAAAGATTTACTGGGATGGGTTCCCAAACTAGGCATTGAAGAAATGATGGCAAGTTCTTGGAAATGGCAACAAAATCTAAACAATAATGGTTAAGATATTAATTACTGGTGGAGCAGGGTTTATTCCTGGCTCATTAGCAGCTAAATTGGCTGAAAACCCTAACAATTTAGTGGTTTTGGTTGATAACTTCGTTACCGGTAAAAAAAGAAACATTGCTAAAGGAGATAATGTTCGTTTTATAAAATGTGACGTCAATAATTACCTGGACATTGCACCGGTAATGACCTCCCATGGCTTTGATTATGTTTTTCATTATGCCGCATTGGTAGGAGTTAAAAGAACACTGGCAAACCCATCGATGGTATTGGAAGATTTGCAAGGAATTAAAAATGTACTAACACTAGCCAAAAATTCCGGAGTAAAACGAATATTCTACTCTTCTTCATCTGAGGTGTATGGAGAACCGGTTCATCTGCCACAACATGAAGAAACCACTCCACTAAATTCAAGGTTACCATATGCTATCGTAAAAAATGCGGGTGAGGCTTTTTGCAAGGCATTCAAACAAGAGTTTGGGTTAGATTATACCATATTTCGATTTTTTAATACCTACGGGCCATTGCAAAGTACCGATTTTGTGATGTCGAAATTTGTGAGGGCAGCTCAACGAAACGATAAAATCACCATCTACGGGGATGGCGAGCAGACTAGAACTTTTTGCTTTATCGATGACAACCTGGAAGCTACCATAAAATGTATGGAAGAAAATCAATACGTTAATGATATTATTAACGTCGGTAATGATTCTCAAATCACTATCCTGGATTTGGCCAAATTGATCATTAAAACTACTGGATCTAAATCAGTAATAGAGCATTTACCACCTTTACCTGAAGGTGATATGACTCGAAGACAACCAGATATTGGTAAAATGAGAAAGTTGCTAAATCGAGAATTACTACCTCTGGAGCAAGGGCTAAAAATACTGGTCGAGAAAGGACTGTTTTAGGAAATAGAGGTAAATTTCTACTTCAAATTTACGTTTGGTATGAATAAAATTATTGTACTTGGGGCTGGAATGGTCGGCAGTGCTATGGCCATTGATTTGGTTAAAAACCACTGGGTTACACTTGCCGATATAGACCAACAAGCCCTGGATAAGGTTAAACACAATACACCAAAAATTACGATACAACATCTTGATGTAACTCAACATGAGTCATTAAAAAAATCAATAGAACCCTTCGATTTAGTTGTTTGTGCAGTATCTGGTTTTTTAGGATTTGAAACCTTAAAGACAATCATTGAATCAAAAAAAAATGTGATAGACATTTCATTTTTTCCGGAAAATGCACTCGATCTGGATTCGCTTGCTAAAGAGAAAGGCATTACAGCCGTTGTAGATTGTGGTGTGGCACCGGGGATGAGCAACTTAATTCTTGGTTACCACAACGAGCAAATGAAAATTACTCATTTCGAATGCCTCGTTGGTGGATTACCTAAAGTAAAAAAATGGCCTTTTAACTATAAGGCCCCTTTTTCTCCTATTGATGTTATTGAAGAATACACCAGGCCCGCACGTTATGTGGAAAACGGTGAAATAGTAATTCGGGAAGCACTAACGGATTGCGAAAACATGGAGTTTACTGGGATTGGAACCCTGGAATCCTTTAATTCTGACGGGTTACGATCTTTGATTTATACCCTCCCCCATATACCAAACATGAAGGAGAAAACACTTCGTTATCCGGGCCATGTAGAATACATTCAAGTGTTGAAGGAAAGTGGTTTTTTTAATGAGGAAAAACTGGAGTTGGGCAGAGCCTCTATTTCACCTTTGGAGTTTACGAGTAAAGTACTTTTTAACGAGTGGAAATTAGGAGACACTGAAGAAGAAATAACGGTAATGCGGATTACTATCAAAGGAACCAATTCCAATGGGCAAGTAGAAGAAGTCGTTTACCACCTTCACGATGAATACAATCAGAAAACCAATACGTCTTCCATGGCGCGAACCACAGGTTATACTGCAACTGCAGCGGCCAACCTGTTTCTTGAAGGGATGTTTAACGAAAAGGGTGTGATTCCTCCGGAGCTAATTGGAAAACACGAAAAGTGTTTTCATTATATCATTAAATACCTGGAAAACAGAAATATATTATACCGGAAAACTACTCGTACAATTGATTGATGGTCCTAAAGCTTATGTCATTTAAACGCAAAAGTAGCCAGGCTAAAAACGGCATTGGGGTTTAGGTATTGCTCTTGTTTTTAACCTGGCTATTTTAAGCAGATCTTATTCTAAAAGAATCTTTTGCGTCATTCTTTGATCCCCCGAAGTGTACTCTACGATTACCATGCCTGTATGAAAAGTCTCTACATCAATACGTGTTTCAGTACTAAATGCCTTCACTTTAACTTCCTGCAAGGTTCTACCCATTAAATCCGTTATTCGAAGAGAGCCATCCTGTCTTGAATTACCTCTTAAATAAAGTACATCACCAGCCGGGTTGGGGTAAAGACTAAAGGATTGTTGCTCACCTCTATCTTCAATTGAGCTTGGGTAAAGTGAATTCCAGACCGAATCATTAACTACAGTAAATTGATGCATCATACTAAAGTCTTCATGGGTAAGAATATGACAGTGATACATGTATCCGTTAGATGTATCAACGCTGCTATCCCCAAAATGGTCGAAACGTGCCTGGAAAGTAAACTGAGAACCTTTTCGAACAATCATAACATCTTTATAACCTAACATATAGGTAGGCAAATTAGGATAGTTCATGGTATCCGGAGTTCCAGACGAGCCATCGATGTATTGCTTTATCTGAAACTGGACCTTGTGTATATGAAATGGATGCGCAATCGGTGTATTGTTAATTACGGTCCATTCTTCACAAGTATTTACACGAATTGTATCATCCAATCGACCCATATCCATTGGCAGGGAATCAATGAGCCACTGTTTGGTTTTACCACCCGGATGATTTAAGTTTTTGGTTCTCTTATTGGGGGTGGGACAACTGTCTAATTGATATTTTGGAAACAAGTTAGAGTCGGCAATTTTCGTAATGGGATTAGCTGGCTTAATGGTAGAATCAATCACAAATTTCATAAACGCATAGCCTGGGGTTATATAACCTGGCTGCACTTTTCCAGCTCCAATCCCAACTATATCTTTTGCAGTAGCCACTTCAGGGTCTGCAACACGATTACTTAAGAAAACTTCACTAACTCCTGCCAAACCGGCTTGACCAAAGTCAATAATAAACTCACCACGTTCTCCCGGATTCACCAGAAAGCTGTTTATTTTATGTGGCTTACCCATGTAGCCGCCATCAGTTGCAACCTGGTAGAAATCCAACCTTCCCGAAACATTGGCTGGATCAATGTTGGTTGAAAAGCCTATATTAAATGACTTACGTGCATCACCATTCAATACACGAAAACGAACTACGGAATTGGGAACTTTTAATTGCCCAAGTGCAACACCATTAACCACTCGAAATTCACCATTTCCAGGTTTTTCACTAACGTTCAGTGCTGTAGCTTTCATTGAATCAATTGATCCAGAATGAGTAGTATCATATAGAAATTCCTTCTCTTGAATAACCAACGGGAAATCATTTGAACCATAATCATGCGGTAAAGCCTTGTTGAGTGCTATTGCCGCTGGTGTGGTATGGTCCTCGACAATAATCATCCCTGCCAATCCCATAATGACTTGTTCGGTCGTGTACATCATAACATGAGAATGGTACCAAATGGTTTGTGCAGGATCTACCATTGGAAACTTAGGTTTCCATGTATTCTTGGATGAGGGTTTATTTGGAATAGCCTGATGAGGACCGCCATCTCCATAAGCAGGTACATTTAACCCATGCCAATGACTTGTTGTCATCTGACCATTGCCCGGTGTAGTATCCGGTAAATTGTTGGTCACATTCATTTGAACTGTATCACCATGTTTCCACAGAATCGTAGGTCCTAAATAGGTCATATCCGGGGCACTACTTGGTTTTCTGGTAGAACTGTTAATTCCCCATGTTCCAACTGCTGCGTTAATGTTATATAGAAACGTGTCACCCGGTACCGTTGGCAGATAGCTGTTAGTTGCCCCATTTGGATCAAAATTATGAACCTTACCGGCAAAGTTTAAATCGTAAGTAGTAACTCCACCACTTAAACTTCCTTCAACCAGGTAAGGAATAGGAACGGTGTTAGTAAATTGATTTGGTAGATACTGAGCATTGACCACAATCGGTGTTAGCAATATCAGGCATAGTCCTGAAAATAATTGAGTAGATGTAATTTTCATAATGGGGTGTTTTTTAGTTATACAATTATTCATCATTAGGGAATTCAGGGCAAAGAAGGTGGTTTTGTTTCTCAAATCTAAACTGTCAAACATTAGAAACCAATGTTTTACACTGCTTTTAATCAAAAATGAGGGTTTACCCCTATTCAAAATGGACCAACATGAAAGTTCCGAATCGGTTTTATTCCATTACCTATTTGTGGTGGTAAGGCATCCCTTTTAGAATCGTAAATGACCGATAAATCTGCTCCAGAAAAAATAACCTGACCATTTGGTGACTGAAGGTAAGCTTGGAAAGCGACCATTTGTTCTGTGCTGCTTTTTCCAATGCAGGAGAAAAACCATAAGGCCCTCCTACAATAAAGACCACATTTTTGAATCCACTTAATTTTTTATCGAGCGCTTTGGCCATTTCTTCCGATGTGAATTCCCTTCCTTTGTCATCAAGCAGAATAATATGATCTGAGGGTGAAATTTCTTTTAAGATTAACTCACCTTCTTTCACCTTTTGCTCCTGTTCAGATAGCTTTTTGGTGTTTTTGATTTGTGGAATTTCGCGATAGCTTATTTTATGAAAATGTCCAATCCGCTTCAGGTATTCGTCAATCCCCTGACTTAAATACCGTTCCGAAGTTTTTGCGACTGCAATTAGTTTAATCATGGAAATTCTCTACTTCCTGCAAATGTAAACGCAATTCGCAGGAGCCAATTTAAATTAATTTTGCATTGGCTAAATTGGGGAGAATGATAGACATAAAAAGGCACGTTGAACTGAGCATTGAAGAGGATATTAAAGAGGAAGATCATAGCGGTGCGGCATGCATTCCTTCAAGCTCAATTTCCCAGGCTCAATTGCTTATAAAAGACACGGGGGTTATTTCCGGAATCGAAGTAGCCCAATTGGTTTTTAAAACCATTGATTCTTCCATACAATTCAAACAATTCCTTTCCGATGGTGATCAAATTAAGAACGGTGATATTGCATTTGAAGTTCGAGGTTCTGTGCGAAATATCTTGAAGGCTGAACGCCTTGCCTTGAATTACATGCAGCGCATGAGTGGAATAGCAACTACCACTGGAATATATGTAGAAGCCATTAAAGGAACTGAAACCAAGATTTTAGATACCAGAAAAACATCTCCCGGGCTTAGGTCTTTTGAAAAGCTTGCGGTAACTCATGGCGGAGGGTTCAATCATAGGTTTGGCCTGTACGATATGATCATGATAAAGGACAATCACATTGATTTTGCCGGTGGAATAGATGAAGCAATGAATTCAACCAGCGCCTACCTTAAAGCCAACAACTTAAATTTAAAGGTAGAGGTGGAAGCTAGAGACCTGAATGAAGTAGAGAAGATTCTTTCGAACGGCAATGCAGACCGAATCATGTTCGATAATTTCAATTACTCCGATACCCAAACCGGAGTAAAAATGGTTGCTCAAAGAATGGAAACCGAATCTTCCGGAGGCATTACTTTGGAAACCATTCGTGGGTATGCGGAATGTGGTGTTGACTTTATTTCGGTGGGTGCACTCACACACCAAATTCAATCGTTGGATATGAGCCTTAAAGCCTTCTAGTGATTGACTTTATACATCATACCGGTTTAAGAAAATTAAAGTATAAGTTTTTAAGGTTACTTGCTTTTAGTAAAACCATATCCATACCAGGTTTTAATAAACTCCCCTTGTTTTATGTCCTTCGGTTTTTTCTTAAAAGTTTAATTAATGGAGATATTTTAAATAAGGCGGGTTCAATGGCCTTTAGTTTTTTTCTTGCCCTATTCCCTGCCTTGATTTTTATTTTTTCGCTAATTCCCTACGTTCCCATTAAAAATTTTCAGGAAAACCTAATGCTCAATATTGAACTTATTTTACCTGGGCCCGCGTATGAGTTTACACAAAGTACCATTTCCGAATTGGTACTTAATTCACGTTTTGATTTGTTGTCCTTTGGGTTTATTGCGATGCTTTTCTTTGCTTCCAATGGAGTTAATACCACCATTGACAATTTCAATAATTCGATTTTGGTAGAAAAGAAAAGGTCTTGGCTAAGCCAACGTTTTACTGCATTTTGGATGGTCGCATTGCTTGGTTCCCTAGTCATTGTTTCTATGTTCATGCTCTTTTTTGGAAAAACCGTACTTCAGTTTTTGGCTTCTCAGGAATTGATGAGCTGGGCCATTGCTAAACTCCTAACCTACCTCAATTATATAATTGTTGTAGCATTTATATATTTTACGGTGAGCTTCTTCTATTACTTTGGGCCAAGTAAAAAAAGTCGCTGGAAATTCTTTTCTGCCGGCTCCAGTTTAGCAACACTTTTCATTATTCTGGTTTCGTTTGCCTTTCAGCATTACATTGATGCGTTTAACACCTACAATAAATTCTATGGCTCGCTAGGAGCTATAATGGTAATTATGCTTTGGTTTTATTTCAATTGTGTCATATTTCTGATTGGGTTTGAATTGAATACCGCATTAAAACGTGTTCACAACGATGTAAAACGCTTTATACATATGAGAAGGGTAAGTTGATTTACTATTGTATCCTAAAGTTGATATTTCTATCAACCAAGTCTGTCCAATTCATTGTACTCCACAATCTTTCTCCTCATAGATGGTTTGTCTGAGAAATGACGAGAAAGTGCTATTCTTAATCTAAAATGGCTTTGCTCAATACCCCGGTGAAAAAGTCTGATGGCCTTGCAATTGACATTTTCGAAAATCGTCTTTAATAATACCCTATCAGATAATCCAAGCGAATGACCTAGCACATGAACATCGTACACCCCTTCTTCAAGAAAATTTATAAGGTCTAAATAGTAATTAGACGAAGGATAATAAAAGGATTTAATGTTTTTCAATAGCTCATCGTTCCCTGAGTTTTCTAAAGATTGGTATTGCGCATGGGTTTCATCTCCATACCCAAATATTATGCTTCTCGCATTCTTTAAAGTACCATGGATAGGCCATATTTTATATGAACCTTCGCCTCTAGTAAAAAAGTGCAATTGTTCCTCTAGAAATCCTGTATAGTTGAAGTTTAGAAATATTATATTATCAACTATTTGTCCCCGCTTATAATCTCTCACCTCTTCAATTATTGGCTCAAACGGAAACTTCTTAAAGAATCTATTGTAGTATTTATCACCGGCTTTTTCAAAACATTCTTCCAATATATAGTCCATTCTTTTATTACCTCCATTCTTATCAACCTTGGCCAAATAATTGGTAAGTAATACTTTTAGTTGACTTAATTCAGTATTCAAACGCTTAATTTGATCAAATTGTCTTCTCTTTTCCGATACACTATGTATCCTAAGGAGTTGATCAAAATAAGCCCCTTCAATGTTGGACCATGTATCTCCTCTCAACATCTCGTTAAGAAACTTTGATTTTATTCTTACTACCCAACGGGGGTATTCGAATAAGAACAGAGAGTCTTCATAAAACTGGAATACGATCTTTTCTTCGGAAATCATTTCCTCTAGTGAACTATACTGTTTTACAAGCACTTCTTGGTCACCAATTTCTGGCTCACCGTCTGAAAAATATATCTCAATAATCTCATCAGTGTACCTATATTGGTTGGAACGGTCTCTCAATGATTGGAGAGCATTCGCAAAATAGTCCAAAAGAAAGGACTCATAGCTTGTAGGTAGTCCACCAGCTAAATCGAAACCATTCCCTACTATCACCAAACGATTCATAAATTCAATATTTAAAACGACAATGTACTAATAACCAGGAGGTCTAATCCTTAAGGAAGGAGCTCAATATGCTAGAGACTTCTTAAAAAGTCCATTCTTAGATTAAACTTTTTCAAGTGCGCAGCATCAGAAGCCAGGTAACTTTGGTATCCATTCTTTTTTTCCGATTGCTTTAATAGTGTGAGGTAATCTTCTCCTTCAAAAGCACGTTCAGTTCTCCATATTCTAAAGTCGAACTCTTCCTTGCTATTGGCCGATGATTGCAGTTTAATACGAGGGCTATTCTTTTCCACCGCAGACAAAATATCGGAATTGATAATTTGAAGCCAGTGAAAAATTTTATCATCCGATAAATCTTCTAAAATCTCTTCAATTTTGGCCACCTTACTGGTAAAACCAATCATTCGCATTTCCTTCAACCAGGGAGCAAACGAATGGAATGGATATCCTTTATATTGGGTAGGTTCAAGATCGTCGTTCGCGGTAAACTCTATATTAAGATCGGCCAAATGCATTCTTTTTACGCTTGGATTCTCCCCTTTCAACCAGGCTTCTTCTCTTGCCAATGTATCGGGGATCAGAAAAGCCGATTCACCATCGCGCCAATTAAACACCACCTCATTCTTAGCCTCTAAGATTTCTTTATTCCACTTGTCGGCATTGTAAAAATGAATGCCTTCGAGAAAAGCCTTGGTAAGCTTCCCATTAAAAGAATGACAATTTAGTTCAGCCCCAAAAACACCTCTTAATTTATAGGAGTAATCAGGAATTCTGGACTTAGCTTCATCGGAAAATCGGGCTGGGTTTACAAAGGTTCCAACCATGTCATTCTGGCTGAGAACATACACTTGTTCACTATTGAGCATGAATTCCGGTGGAAGAAAATAGTCGGGCCTCTTTCCAAATAATTTGTCGACTGTTTTTATTCCATATTCCAGATTCTTCTCAAATCCATACCGGGTTCTCAGCAATGCATTGTCATGGGCAAAAGGGCGAAGTGTTAATTCAAATACCTGGGGATTGTTCCTGATTAATTCAATTGATTCGGAATTAATCATGGCAATATCAGCCAGCGTTGCACCTGGAATTCCAAGCACTACCTTCTTATCAAGCGTAACATAGAGATTTAGCCATGAATAAAATAAGGATTCATTGCCTCCTTTAAGGGCATTGAACCAATGATCGCATTCCAGGCAGGATGCATCTGCATTAAAATTTATTACATCAACGATCTGATTGCTCATTCAACTACTGCTTTTTGAAACCCTGGTGAAATGGCCAGAAAGTCTTCAAATATATCTTTAAGAATTGGGATACCTTGTTTCAATCGAATGGCTTTCGTCTTCTTTTCAGGGTCGCCTGGAACCATTACCTCTTCTACTCCCTCCTGCCTTGGCATACTCCTGATTCTATCTACCATAGACTGCATATTCTCTCTAAATTCATTCAACGACAAAAATTTAGTCGGGTCAATAACCATAAAAAAGTGGCTTACCTTCCTGGCGGTATCAAGAGGTGTTTCATACATAGCCATTACGTCTTTGCTTATTAGCCCATTGGCCAAAATTCCACAAAAAATATCGACCATCATTCCCAAGCCAAAACCCTTATAATCTCCCGCGGGTTCAAGGCTTCTGGCATCGTTAGGATTTGTTACGCTTCTACCTTCACCGTCATACGCCCAACTATCAGGGATTTCATTTCCCTCTCTTCGATAGTTTTTAATCTTGTTCCAACTTACCATTGAGGTTGCCATATCCAAGCAAAATGGCTCCTCGTTCTGTAACGGAGTGGTGAAACAAATGGGATTCGTTCCAAAAAATGATTGAGTACTTCCCTTGGCTTTTACCAGCGCATCGGCATTGGTAAATGCCATTCCTATCATTCCTCGTTCGGAGGCTTGCAAGGCAAAATAAGCTGCTGCTCCAAAATGGGATGAGTTGCGTACGTTAATGGCTGCCATACCCGTTTCCGATGCCATTTCGCATGCTTTATCAATGGCTACTGAACCTATATGATGTCCAAAACCGTCAGCCGCATCAACGTACCCAGCTGAAGCGGCGGTTTGAGTATATGAATACTTGGGATCTTTGCTTACCCTACCTCCATCAATTTTTTTGCAGTAGTGAGGAAATAGGTGAATTCCATGGGAATCTACCCCCCTTAAAGAAGTTTGAACCATTGAATTGACGACATGTTTAATGGAATCGTCACAAACATTTTTATTCTTAAATACTTCTTGCATTTCCTGCTTAAGAAGTTCATGGTTGAGGTATATTAATTCCATTCTATCTCTTCAATGTTTTCTACATTAACCCATGCTCCGTTAGCTGTAAGGCTTTTGTTTACGGCTTCTACAACAGCCGTCGATACCAACGAACTTTGAATGTCTGGCCTTTTGCCTTCAAAATCGTTCATGGTTGAATTTCCGGACTCAATTTGAGCCACGTCAGACAAAAATTGAGCGATGCTTCTGTGTCCATAACCCTGAAATTGAAGGTTTCCATTGGCATCCTCCAAATACTCCGAAAAATAGGGGTTCATCTGTTGAATCCCATCCGTTTCAGAGATATATTCTACTCCTCTGTTCTTCTGATCAATTTCCAATCGGCCTTTTGTACCAATTACCTTATACCGCTGATCCGACATTGCTGATGAAACATTGGGGTCTATCCAATTGGTATTCAAATTTGAGACAACCAGATCACCCGTTTTTGTATTTTGCCATTCTAACATTACATGAACAGAATCCCAGGTGTCAATGCCTTTTTGCTTTAACACTCCATTGGTTCCTAATGCCATGCAACGCATTGGTTTGTATCCGGTTAAAAAATAAAATAGGTCTACATAATGTACTCCAAGGTACTGGAAAATGTTGGTCTTATCAGACCAGCCCTTAAACGTTTCCAACGGAATGGAAATACGCTGGCTGTATCCAACTTCGTAATACAACACCTGCCCAAGTTTTCCCTGATTGATGAACTGACGTGTAATCAGGTTAGTTTCATCCCAACGCTTGTGAAATTCAACCGCTGCATAAGTATTGGTTTGTTTTTGAATGTCTCTAAGTTCCAATGCCTCTCCCAAGGTTGGCGTAAGTGGTTTTACGATCAAGGTTTTAACCCCCAGTTCCAATAAAACTTTTGCGTACTCAAAGTGCAAATGATCGGGTACTGAAATAATTGCAGCATCAAACCGACCTTGTACATTCATAGCCTCGTCTGCTAAATCTGCCGAAGAGGAAATACTCTCATAGCTTGTCTTGAGTTGGGAATTAATAGTTTGATTGATACGGTTGGTTTCTTTTTCGATAATTGCAGCATTCTTTTTGCTTCTGGCTACAACTACAACCTCTTCAACCTCATTTAGTTTTGAATATTGAGCTATGGAAGAGAGAATGGTTCCAGTACCGGTATTATTTCTTCCGGTGACGTACATTCCCGCACCGATAATTAGTATTCGCATTCGTGATTTTGGGGGCTAAAATACGACAATTGAGGTCTGAAATAAAGTTGACTTTTTAGGAGATACTTACTGAAAAACCTACTTAAAAATGGAACGAGCAATCAATAAATCCCGCTCCGAATCAATATCGATCACCTCATCAGGGTTCATGATATAAGGGAACAATTTGGAACCTGTCATCGACTCCAACTCATAGATAGTACTTGGTTTAGTAACATCTATAACACAATTGTAAAAGTACATGGGTGGCAGGTCCTGCCTTCTCAACAAAAATGGCTCAGGGTGCCGATCTTTCATTATTGGGTCCAGGTACCCTGTATTGTCAATTTCAAAAGTTCTATAGGGATGCATATTGGGCTCCGAAACCGACCGAACCGAATGCGCACTGGGATGATCAAGTAGTAATTGGACTGCTTCATCAATCCAAAAAGACTTGCGATAGGGAGCTGTTGGGCGCAAATGAACCACTACATCAGATTGGTAGTTTTCATTTTCTTGTAACCAATCCAACGCGTGGCGAAACACCGGGTAATCCAGAACATGATCTTCCGCCAACTCGGCTGGTCTTAGAAAAGGGACTTCGGCACCATATTTTTTACTGACCTCTGCAATTTCTTCATCATCGGTAGAAACTATTACCCGATCAACTATTTCACTTTCCAAGGCATGAATGATAGAATGAGCAACAAGTGGTTTACCCTGAAAATCGACCAGATTCTTTCTTTTTATTCCTTTGGAACCTCCTCGGGCAGGTATTATTGCAACCGTCTTCATACTATGCGCTTACCTTTATCCAGGATACAAATTCCTTCAAGCCTTCTTCAATGGAAGTTGTTGGTTGATAATTCAGCAATTTTTGTGCTTTTGCAATATTAGCAAAGGTGATATCAACATCTCCGGGTTGCATAGGCTGTTGTTCAATTACCGCTTGCTTTCCTAATGTATTTTCTATGGCAACAATCAAGTCTTTGAGCTTTACCGGCTGGTTGTTCCCAATGTTTACTATTTCAAAACAATTGTCATTTTCCAGAATGTAGTCCATTGAGGATACTATTCCACTAACAATATCCTGAATAAAGGTATAATCCCTGGCTGTAGAACCATCTCCAAACATTTGAATAGGTTCATCATTCAATATTTTTTTAATGAATTTATGAATGGCTAAATCAGGGCGTTGACGTGGGCCATAAACTGTAAAAAACCGAAGGTTAACTATGTCTATATTTTCCAAATGATGGTAGGTATAATTCATCATTTCACACCCTCGTTTAGTAAATGCATAGGGTGAAATGGGTTGATCAAGTGCTTCAGTTTCAGTAAACGGAATGTTTAGACAATTGCCGTATACAGAACTCGAAGAAGCGAAAACCATTTTCTTAATCCCTCTGGTCTTTAAAAGCTCCAGCAAATTAAGTGTACCTGTATAGTTTGCCTCTATATAAGCCTTAGGGTCTGCTATGGAAGGGCGAACACCGGCTTTAGCACCTAAATGAATGAGAATGTCAAATTCAGGAAGGTTAGTTAGTTCTAAAACATCAGTTGCAAAGTCCAATTCGAAAAAACGAAACGAATTGCTTTTCTTAGAAATTGAGAGGTTTTCCTCCTTTATAGAACGGTCATAGAAGGGATCAAAATTATCGATTCCGATAACCTCATGACCTAATCTAAGAAGTCTCTCCGACAAGTGTGACCCAATAAACCCTGCAGCTCCTGTAAGAAGAATTCGCATACTAACACCAAAAAATTAAGCGGGCGAAGATAATTGATATTACTTCCAATTTTAACCATACAATGAGAATAATCCTTGTGCTATTGCCGCAGCAATCTAATCCGGTTAATAAACTCTCCGTTTGAATAGATAGACAATATATAAACTCCAACTTCATCTGGCAGCAAGAGTTGGAACCGTGAAGCATTTCCAATATTTTTTTCTTGTATTAATTTGCCTTGCATAGATTCCAATTTATAAGAAACAGAGCTCAACTCCACACTTAAATTGACATTAGATATACCCAGACTTGGATTTGGAAACACCACTATTTTATGTGTACCAAAAACCATTTCACTCGTTGAATTAAGAGTATCGTCAACAACAATTTCCTGGCTAGCCGTATCACTACAACCATTTGTATCGATATAGAAATAGTTAATCGTATGCGTACCGGCTCCGGCAACTGCCGGATCAAACCAACCCG
>CEQS01071544.1_pt1 | contig 15402 bp, 14 predicted proteins | sample 530981 | NCBI WGS metagenome assembly CEQS01 (sample SAMEA2621176, study PRJEB7988) | marine metagenome | biome: marine biome (ENVO:00000447); feature: mesopelagic zone (ENVO:00000213); material: "saline water (ENVO:00002010), including plankton (ENVO:xxxxxxxx)" | depth 800 m
ATAGGTCCGGGTTTGAATGTTTTGTGGGTTCTGCGTACCAATCACGCTGTTCGATGTTTCCAGGTAATACTCGGTAGTACCAATGGTGGTATTGGCCTCGTGTCCGTTTATGGTTGCCAGGCGTGGAGTGGATTTGGTTTTGAGCAATCCGTTTTGTTCCAAAGCCTGTATACTGAGGTAAAATTCTGAATTCACCTTACCCAGATTGAGCAATCCGGCTCCGCTGAATCCTCCAAAAATGTCCATGAGTTTATTAGGATCAAGGTTTACATTTAATTCAGGCAATACGTTTCCTGTTCCGGGATTCGGGTTCTCTCCAAATCCAGCCGAAATTCCAGTGCTTATGCCCTTATTTTTATTGACATTCACTATTAGTACATCAATCAATACCACTGGAACAATCTTGTCAATGGATTTCAAAAATTCCTGAACTTCAACTACGTTAGGGTAGGAGCCTGTAAGTACCAGAGAGTTTAATTCAACAAATTCTTTAATTTCCAGCCCTTTTTTCATTTCGGCTGGAATAATATCCATGACCGATTCTATGGTTCGGTTTTGCATTTGAAAAAGTTGGGTGGTTCTTAATCGCTCCAGTTGCCTTTTACCAATTAGGTACACGTTGTTTTCAAACTTGTGGGTGTAGTCTGTTCCATTGAGTAGATAGGTCATAAATTCCTCATACTTGGCATTTTCGACATAGAGTGTGGCGTTACCTGTAGGATCATTAAACAGGAAATAGTTTTTCTCCAACTTCTCAGAAACCGCTACAATGATGTCCTTTATGGGTACATTGTTGGCATCGACCGTTATTATTCCATCCTTAATTTCAATTTTTAAACCCTGTGGATCAGGAGTAATCCCATTTTTGCCGGACTGGTTATTTCGCCTTGCATTGTTCTTATTGACTACTTTGTTTTCTTCGGGTTTGGAAATAATAAAAAAGTTGTCGGTCGATTTTTTAGTCTCCAGGCCATTGGCAAAAGCCAGCTTATCCAGGGTGTTTTTAAAAGGTCTTTTTTGAATGTAAGCACTCACCACCATATCATCCAGTCCGGGAGACAGGATGACGTTAATGCCGGAGACTTCAGTTATTTCTTTTACCACACGGTGCAGCGAATCTTTTTTAAGGTCAACTGACAGAAACTGATTGGCTTGGTTAAACTTGATATTCAATTTACGGGCAACAACAGGTTTGGGAATTTCAATCGGTTTCTCATATTTCATAAAGGAAATGATGCTTCCAACAATTTCCATATCCAAATCATATTCCTTGCAGACATAAACAAATACGTCAATTACTTTGGCGTCGGAAAAATCGTTGGTTACCGGTTGGTTTATGTTGCCGCTAACACTCACGTTTAGTTTATGTGCCTGAGCTATGGCGGTTAAAAATTCGTTTAGCGATAAATCGCTTACTGATATTTCAACTTCTTCGAGAAGACCTGGTTCCACCTTGGATAAGGTATCCAATTGGGTTCGTATGGCGTCGAATCGATCTGTTTTTTGCGCTACAAGAGCAGTGCTGCCGACCAATAATAATATGATGAATATCTGTCGCATTTAGTTCAATAAAAGGGGATAAACTTCCTCCAAACTAGTTTCTCCGGTTATTAGTAATTCAAAAGCCCTTTCGGGAATTCTTTTGATGTTGAGTTCTTTAAAATATTCATCGACCACACTCCGGTTTTCTTTAATCAATTCACGTCCGGTTTCGTTGATCGGAATTACTTCGTACACAGCTACCCGTCCCTTGTATCCGGTATAATGGCATTGGTCGCAGCCCCGGGGTTCCTGTACTTCAATAGTGCTTTCCCTGGTCCAGTTTCCTGGGACCTCTGTTGCAGCAATTTGGTTCAATTGTTTGCACGAAGTACATAACTTACGAACCAGGCGCTGGGCTATGCTAGCACTAATGGTACTGGATAACAAGAAGGGGGGAATGCCCATATCAATCAACCTGGAAATGGTTCCCCAGGCTGAATTGGTATGGATAGTGGATAAAACCAAATGGCCCGTGAGCGATGCCCGAATGGCCATGTTGGCGGTTTCTACGTCCCGAATTTCCCCCAGCATGATCACATCTGGATCTTGCCGGAGGAAGGAACGCAAAGCACTGCCGAAGGTGAGACCAATTGATTCTTTTACCTGTACCTGGTTAATTCCGGGCAGGGTATATTCAATTGGATCTTCCACCGTTAATATGTTTGTTTTTTCCTTGTTAAGCATTTTTAGTGTGGCGTAGAGGGTAGTTGTTTTTCCTGACCCTGTTGGTCCACTAATGAGCACAATGCCCGATGGTTTTTTAACCGAATCGAGGTAGTACTTCAGCTCCAGTTGACTCAACCCCAATTGTTCGATGTGGATGTGCGATGCGTCGTTGTTGAGCAGTCTCATCACTATTTTTTCTCCAAACAGGGTGGGCAATACGGATACCCGAATATCGATGTTGATTTGATCGTGGCTAAAAATGATTCGGCCATCCTGAGGCAGTCTTTTTTCTGCAATATCGAGGTTGGCTTTAATTTTAATTTTGTTGACAAAGGAAGGGTAGAGCTCTGTGGGTATAGCGTATTTCTCCAGCAAATGTCCATCGATCCGGTAACGGACGCGACAATGTTTTTCGTAGACTTCGATATGAATATCGGAACTGTCGTGGTGTTTGGCTTCGGCGATGAGGTCATCGAGGAAGGTTTCGCTGTTTCGTAAATCGACCTGCGATTTCTGCTTTTCGTTTTGGCGGTAATATTTAGCCAAAAGCTTGCTAATTATCGCTTCTTCAATTGGCTCTATTTCAATGGTAAGGCCTGTTAGTATTTCTATTTCGTCTATTGAGTCGAAACTGCTTTGAAGTCCATAACACTTAACGGAATTGTCATTGGAATGAAAGGGAACAATGGAATACTCCTGTGCAAAGGAAGCCGTTATCAATTGAATGGTCTCCCTGGGAATGTTCTCTTCTATTATGTCTATACCATTAATCATAGTATCAGAGCCAATTGGTTTATTTCAGTTAGCAACGAAATGGGGTGGAAGTAGTTTAACACCAGGTACCCTATAAGAACCAGGCTTTGGTAGCCGGCCAAAGGAACCGTATTGCTTCGTTTGATCAATTGAACCAGCAGGTGTAAGATTCCGGCTCCAATAAATGATATGGAAAGGAAAATCAGGTATTCCAGGGTGCTAAACAGGGGAGTGATCGCAACCAGAAAAAGAAGATCACCCATTCCCAAGGATTTATTAATTGGAGTTCGTGTTTTTAGCCAATGCAATCCAACCACAGAAGTGAGTAGTAACACGCTAATAATCAAAGACCAGGGAATGGATTCCAGGAAATCGAAGGATTGAAACCTTAGGTAACTGTAGCCCATAGAGAACATTCCCAGCAGTGGAAAAAGCCACCATTGAATGCCCCTGTATTTTAGGTCTTCATAGAACATAAAAAACAGGATTCCCACACCGAGTAGAAGTGATCCCTCCAACATGGATCAGTCTTTTATTACTTCTTTAAGCTGAAGGTCCTGATCGACTTCCCAAACATTATACTGACCATCTCCGTCAAAATCTACTACTGCTGTAGCTCGGGCCAGGTAACCAGTATTGCTGTGTTCTACCACTTCAATCTGGTAATTGGCCTGTCCACCGTTGGTTACCAAGTTCGAATGCTCAAAACCCAAATCGTTAAAGTCGTTCGAATACTTAGAGTGTACATAGAAGTAGGTTTTCTCCAGCGTATGAATGTGTTTTAGCTGAAGTTTGGCTTCCTGGGCCTTGGCTTCAGCAATTTTGGGCATTAAGTTGGGCAATGCCACTAAAATTAAAATACCAATGATGGCCAGAACGATTAATAGTTCGGTTAGCGAAAAGGCATGAATCCTCCTCGAGTTAATTCTTGATTTCATAATAAGTGCTTTAGTCGGTAAAGGTCAGCACTTGTTTTGGAATTTTTCTACGTGTATACACGTAGTGTTTTTCTAAAATGAGAGGGAGTAAGTTGTATGGAAGCTTCTTTTTATTTTTTAGAAAGACTTTTCATAGTTGGTCTTATTCAAAGCATTTGCTAAATTATTCTCAATCTCCTTGGATATTTCACCATTACGAAAAAATCTATCCAAAAAACTAATAGGTCTGTTATATTGAATTAGAAGAGTTCTTTCATTTAGTTGGATTTTGTATAGTTTAAAAAAAGTTGACAATACTGAAATTGGATTTACATCAATTCTTCCGGCATTTTTTTTATCCAGATAATAACCCTTGGTTATCCATGACTTTACTACCAACTTATTATTAATAACATGAATTGTATAAGTGAACGATGTCCATTTTAAAAAGAAAAAAGTTATCAAAGAATAAAAAGAAAAGTATACTAAATATCCATTGGAGTATATTAGACTATAATTTCCGATTACAAAAGGAATCAATAATACAATGGGGAGAGGTAATGCAATAAAGAAAAGAGATATCCATTTACATATTAAATCTATACCTAGAATTTTCATAAAATCTCTAACATAAGTCTGATAGATTTATGAATCTAAAAGTAAGAACATTCTTATTAAAATGGCCTGAAACACCTAAATTTATTATTGTTCCGGATTCGGAATAATAATGGATTTAAATCATGAATTTAGCCAATAATGCTTGATTTTCTTAAAAAATACGGATAACTTCTGTGACCTACGCGTTGTAAACGCACAGTCTGCATGTCGCCGTAGCCTTACCGCGTTCGTGTACTAGCTTTTGCGGTTGCGAAGCAGAGGCGCTAGCTTCTTTTTGTTTTTTAGGAAGTATTACCTGATTATTTTAGATATTCTCATCACTTTATCAATGATACGCTAGAACCTTCTTTGCTGCTTTCAATTTTGAATAGGCCCAAACCAGCAACGGAATGATATACCAAAACTGAATTTGAATCCAGGCTATTTAAGCCATCCGCTAAAATTTTCTCAGCCTTTAAATCGGTTAATTCCATTCCACTGATCACATCACTTTTGTTCTCACCTAATTTATAATCGATTCGCCCTAAACTTTCCAAATTCGAATTAAAAACATAGACTGTATTTATTAATTCTGTTGTTCGATACATACTATGTAAAAAGATAAAATCTCCAACCTTAGAAAAGGCACCCAAAAAATTTTCATTCTTGTTCAATTCAATACCCAGCACATGTGTTTTTGATTGAATTGCCTTTCTTTCTTCCGAAAACAAAGTCATTGAAATGGACTGTGGGTTAGCCATTTTGCAAACATTAGCATAGCTTTTATCTCCTTGAATTGAAATAGTTATGTAACCTTCATCCTCTGGATTTTGACAAATCCAGCCAGCGGTTTTTGTTGATTTAGAGCTCGAACTTTCGCAAATAAAATTATTTTGAATACCCGTGGCATTGTAACGAAACAGTGGTTGAATAAATTGATTGTTACTAATTATTGGCGAAATACACGTAAAATTATCGCTTTCCTCTCCGAGTTTCAGGATGGAAGAATTCGTTGTTTTTTGAGAGGCTTTTACGGTCACAAATTCGATTTGTTTTAGATCGGCTTTACCATTACTGCCTATGTTTCCTTCCAGCTCAAAAGGAGCAATCCAATTGTAATCTGAAACGGGACCGGTAAGATTAGCAGTAAAGAAAGTACCCTCATTTATTTCTCCTGTTTCCAAAGAAATGCCCTGCACTTCCAGTTTTTTTCCTCTAGCTTGTTTTTTGTATACAAAAACATGATCCCCTTCAATTCCCAACAATCCCGCATAGAATTTTAATCGCGGACTCTTTTGGGTTTGCACAACTCCATCGGCATCTATTTTCAGCATGATGAGTGACTTATCCCAAACTTGAAGCACCAGGTATTTTCCCTCGCTGGTGGTGAAAAAGTTGTATGAATACAAGCCTAAATCCCCTTCTATTTTATGTTCAAACTCTACCTTTCCTTCCTCATTTACCAGGTATAATTTTTTGTCATTGTCTTTTCCATACCTGCTGAGGTTATCGCTTGAGAAAATCAACACTCCTTTTCCGGAAAAAGTTTCGGCGAGAAGTCGGTGTCCCAAATTTAGCTCCTGAGATTTTACGGTAAGTTGAAATAGAAATAAACAGGCTAAGAATATGGTTCTGTAAGTCATAATAGTATTTTTTGAATTTGAGAGCAAGATATACTTATTTGGTGAAGTTGGGGCACGGATTGCAAGCCCCTGCCAGGTCGGGGCTAACTTCCCCAACTTACACGCTGCAAATGCGCGGTCTGCGTGTCGCCGTATCTTTACCGCGTTCGCGTACTAGCTTTTGCGGTTGCGAAGCAGAGGCGCTAGTTTCAGTTTATTTTTTAGGAAGTTGCATCGGGGGAACACAACCCACTAATTCATTATTTTATTCCGAAGAGATGGCAAGCCGTTAAATCCATAGGCATTCTTAAAATACTCTTTTTCTATTTGAAGGCCAGATTGCAAATCTGAACTAGTCGCTGTTTTATTATATCGACGCTAGTTGGGGCTTGCTTGTCCGACTTTGAACAAGGCGGATAAGGAACAATTTAGTAAACCTTCCTCATAGGTTGTGCGTGGCAAGCTAGTCAGGGTATCAAGGTTTGGCGCTTATTTAAAATGGCTAACTTTTAAAATTTCGCAATTCTTTTTATTTATTTTAAATTCAATGATTCCTCCCGCATATAGCGGATTCTTTCTTTTGCCAGTAACAACCCAAATACTATCATTTATTAATTCTGCATCAAAAATCATCTTGCTCGTAATATCTTTTCCGTACAAAGGGATAGTTATTATTTCTGCAATCTTCTCTGCTATTGAATCATTTGAGACTAGTCCAATCGTTGGAATCCCATCTTGCTCTATATAAAATCTCTTATTTGAATATATCTGAAGAAAACAACACAACAAAACAAATATTAATACAATCCCTAAAAATCCTTTCATAATTTAAGTATTAATTAGTAATCTTTAAAGTATCTCCAGCATAAATATCATTGGAAGACAACTTATTTTCGGCTTTTATTGCCTTTACAGATGTTTGATACCTTTTCGCTATCGACCACAATGTGTCACCAGATTTAATCTCATATGTTGAAGTGCTTTTCGCTGCAGTACCTTTAACTCCCGTCCCTGGTCCTGTGTCTTTAGGAATAGTTTTCGTTGAGGGTATTGGACTTACAAGTTTGTTCCCTGTGAAACTATATTTTAACAGCTTAGCTCCTGGAGTAACAACATATCCATCGACACCTAAACTCCATGAAACACCTCTATCACCAACTGGCATTACAGCAGGTGCAGCCGGAGTCGAAGCAGTAGCCTTCATAGGAGGGCTGTATTCTTTCCCTGAGAATAATTCATCATCATACACAGTATTTCCAAAACTTTTAGCGTTTACAGTAGATGCAGCATGTGTATGTCCCCATGCTTCTAAATTGGTTCCAGAAGGTAAATTTATTGATCCTATATTAACACCACTTCCACTTCCACTTCCCTTAACAGGAATTGTGTAAGAATAATGTTTCACTCCATTCTTGTCAACAACAGAATATATCTTTATGCCATATTCGAGGTTATCTCTTATGGAATTGTCATTAAAAAGTACCGCAAAATCTTCAAAGGCTTTATTGGGATTGGAAAATAGTACTCCGGGTTGTAACCCTTCCAATTCAATTGCATCTATAACCCTATTACCACTGAACGCATAAGGGCTGTAATACGGATAATCTTTGTAAATTGGATCAATAGCTAAAAACCTTGCAATTTTCGGGTCATACATTCTGTGTTTGTAGTTAACCGAGTTTCCAGTTCCTTTAACTTCGTCGTCTTGTTCTTGTCCTTGGAAGCCATATCGATATTCTCCAGGGTTTGCGGATCTTCCGGGTAATTTCATACCGAAGGGAAAGCAGTCTAGCGCCATTTTTTGCGAGGGACCAAAATTTTCTAAAGAGGATTTGACTAAAACGAGTTTTGTTTTTGGCTCGGTCTCTTGATAATATGACAGTTTTCTACAACCCATTTACGAGGTATGCAAGATACACTTTTGGTTAGTTAATTCCTACGTGTTGGCACTGATATTTGATGATAATAACTAGACCTTTTACATAACGGCTTCTTATGGTAGCAACCCTTCTCAGGAACGTCCCATAAGGCAATTATGTAAAGTAAGTTCTCGCAGCTCTAACGTTTGCTCCGCTCCTTACTCGGTCATGGTTTCTAGTTTCCGTTTTAAGAGTCAAAAAGCCCCCAGCTTTTAGATTCTAACGCCTCCCTCTGGTCGTTGTTTCCTTCCAAAAAGAGAAGGAAAGACTTCGCTATTCCATCTCTTTCCAGAAGTTTTGGTTGCAGCGGTGCGACAGCTCGGTTTTAATGGATGAATGCTGTTAGTAGGATGTTTCTGATTGAACGTGTTTAAAAGAAGCATTCAACTATTAAAATGAGCAAACAACCGAAGGGCGTTAGATTTTCTATTTCAGGGGTGGTGGTCGGGGTAAGTGTGTGATTGCGTGCGGCTAGTTAACATAATTGCCTTATAGGGCTTTAGATTCTATAAGAAGCCGTTATGTTTATCTAGCTTTGATTTCGTGCGTTAGAAGGGGAGCAGTAGACAAAAATGCGTGAGCGATTGGAAGATTTTTGGATGCTGTGAGGAAAGGAGGTTTATTATATTCGTTTTGTGGAACTGATTCAAGACATATCTGTCAATGTATTCTCTGATTTTATCAGCTTTATTCTAGGCTCCATTTTTACCATTTACATTTTAAAAAAAATCTAATTTCTAGATAATGCCGTCATTTCATTGAAAAATGGAAAGATGCTGTTACTTTCTAATAGATTTTGCTATCATTTTAATATTTAATATCCAAAAACCGATATAAAAGTTCGCTTTTGTATACAATCGTATTACACAAACGTGTTGGTTGCAACAAACGTTTTATACAAACGTAGAGAGTCGAACTTTTTTAATTCATGACCCCGAAGGGGATTTCAACCTATTTAAACCGTTTTTCGCTCATATCGAGGTAGCCTTTTTTGATTGATTTTACCACCAGTTCAATGATGTTTTCTGCATTCCATTTTTTCATTACGGCTCTTTTGTAATCGCTTACCGTGTTGGTGTGTAAGCTGAGAGTTTTGCAGATTTCTTGTTGGGTGTAGCCAGCCAATAATAGCTTAAGGATTTGTTCTTGTCGCTTGGTTAGCTGGTTATTCATTGGTAGACTAAAAAGGGTGGAACTTTTCAATGTCTACACTCAAGCTATCTAAATCATTGACCAAAAAGGCTTCCGTAGAACTCAAGTAACGATGGCCAGCTAGGTACTGAACTTGGCGAAGATTGTGTTGTTTCAACCAATGGGTAATTACGCTTGCACGGATTTGTTTTGCGTTGTCTACGTTAGGATTCAAAGTTTTTAGATTCTTCATAAACTGGTTCATAGCATTGTTTATTCGTTGGCCATTTCCAGTACTTACAAAGAGTTGATCGGATTCTTTCTTAGTCACATTTAAAAGCTCTTGTCGTACTTGCTGAACGTATTCCATTAAGTCCATGATTTGAGTAGATTCCAGCTTTATGATTCTTTCGTTGCTTCTTCTTGTACCAGCAATAAATACTTTTCCTTCTCTCAGGTTTACGTCCTTTTCAACCAACTTAAAAAGCTCGGTTGTAGTTACTCCTTGCCAGATCATAAACCCTAGCATGATTCGATTTCTTTTGGCTGCTAATACTTGGTTTCTGAACCAGTTTTGGTGGATTGTACTTTCTGTTGGTTCAGGGATTTTAAAGGATTGATAAAGTTGTTCTAGTTCCTGGGGTTTTAGGATGTGGTAGAGTTTTTTGCGCTTTATTCCTTTGATGTTTACTTGTTTGGTTGGGTTGTGAGGGAGTTCTAAAAAATCAAAGAAGTGGCGCAAGCTGTTCATTTGGAGGCTAATGGTTTTCTGAGTGACTTTGGTTCTGCGAGTTTGGATGTAGTGTAATAGGTCGTTGTAGCTGATAGATTCTATGGGCAGATTTTCGTCAGCAGCCCAGATTTCAAAGAAGCGAGCTTGATGGATGTGTTGTTTAGCTGTAGAAGAAGAAAAGTCTTTTTCGAGTAAGTAATCTTTAAAAGTTTGTTGTTGATTCTTATTCATTTTCCTGACTAACTAAGTGCGTATAAATCTGAGTAGACTCCAAAGAACTATGCCCTAGAAAACGACTGATCGCCTCGATCTCCATTCCGTTTTGAAGTAGGTGAGTGGCAATGGAATGACGCAATACATGCGGTCTTACATTCTTTTCTTTGAGTAATAAATCATCACTTCTTTCTTGCAGTAATTTCAATCGCAAAGCCATGCTTTGAGTACTCATTCTTTTTCCTCGCTGGCTAATAAACAAAGCGTTTTCTGATTTTCCTTTTAATAATACTGGCCTGTAATCAAATACATATTGCTCTAGGTTTTTTAGGCTTGTTTTATTGAAGGGTATAAATCGCTCTTTGTAATTTTTTCCTTTACGAACATGGAGGATCTGGCGATCAAAGTTTAAATCTGATAGATCCAAACAGTAGCCTTCATTTCTTCTAAGTCCACAGGAATAAAACACGGTTAACATGGCTAGGTCTCTAAAGGCAACGGCTTCAAAAAAACCGTCAAACATGGCTGCTCTTCCTGATGCTGCATAAGGTTTTGCTGCAACTTTAAAAAGCTCCTTGATTTCTTCTTGGGTTAAGTATTCAACTTCGCTGGCCTCGCAGGCCTCCCATTTTATGTTTAGTGCCGGTATTTCAAGCCTTCCGGATTGTCGGAGGTATTCACAGAACTTGTAAAGCCCTTGCAGATGTTTGTTTAGGTAGTTGTTGCTCAGGCCGCCGCCTTGTCTGGTATTGGTTCGGGTTCTAAGTTGTTCAAAGTGTTCATTAAAGTGCTTGGTTTCTAGTTGGTTAATATGGGTGTGCCCCTGGCACTCCAAGTAATGAAAAAACTCATGGATGTAATTGGGGAGTTGGTAAACTGTGCTGGGCGCATATCCCAAAGTATTGAGCCACTCTCTAAAGCTGTGTTCTAGGTATTGGAAAGATTCGTTTTTGAGTGGTAGTTGCTTCATTTTACTTCGCTTATACCTTTTGGTGAACTTCTTGAACTACGCTACTAACGCTTTGATTTTCTTCTTTTTAGGTGGTTCATTTTTGGATTGAACCGGTTTTGAACGTTCACTCCCTTTTAGCTTTTCTAAGCTTTCGTCTAATGCTGTATTTATTTTCTCTTGGAGTTGTTGGTATTCTTCGTAGCTGGTGATTTGGTATTGGTAACCTTGATTTTTGTTGCCCTTGCTTCGTTTTAGGTAGTAGTTATTTACCAGACTTATGGTCCAACGCTTTTGGTTGCTGTCGTTGATTCTTAGTTTCTTTCTGATTTCCCGATTGCTAAAGGTTTTCTTGTTCTCAACTTTTAAGTAAGCTTTGATTTGTTCCAGGTAATTTCTACAAGCTCCATTCAGATCATCACTCTTTCTAATCAGGATTTCTTTTAGCAATTGGTTAGCCGCTTCAATGTCTTTTAAAGTTGTTTCGATAAATACTTCTCCAGTTTCTTCATTGGCTTTTTGCTCTCGTTGCCACTGGTTGTAAAAAGTGACTACTTCAATAAACTGTAAATAATGGTTGTTGGTTCTTCTAGGTTTAAAGACTTCTTTGGGTATTTGGAGTAATTCAGCGAATGGGTTTACTACTTGGATTGGTTCTAAGATTCGCTGGCAGTTGCGGAGAAGCTCCGCTGCTTTTCTTTCTACTTCTACATTAACCTTACCTGCCGAAGCTCGTCTTTGGTATTCCATAACCAACTTGTCTTGTTCTTCTGATTCGTCTAGGTAAATCAAAAAGGAACGATTGGCGTTGTCTTCATAAATCTGCTCCTTGGTAGTGCAACCAGCTACGCTTACAGGCCCTTCTACTACTAGGTGCATGGCTTTGGTTTCTCCTTTGGTGTTTTTGTGGGCAACGGTTTTGCTTATTCGTTTTTTGGATTGTAATTCTCGAAGCGGGTAGAGGGCATTGTCTGCTCCGTCTAAGTCTTCAATAAGGATTAACTTATTCTTCAACTCTCTTTGTCCGAAGTAGTAAAAGGCATTCTCACTCAAAGTGGTTATTTCTATTCTGTCTTCTTCGGGTATGAGTTCACTAACCTTTTCTTGCAAGTGTGTTTTGCCTGTGCCGCTACTTCCTAAACTAACTATGTGGAGTGGTTGGTTTTGTTTTCTGCTGGTAAATATCAAAAACATTAAAAGCCGATTACTCTCTTCACCGATCATTCCAGATTTTCCAATGAGTTGGTTTGTCCTTTCCAGTAAATTGGGTTCACTCAAAAATGTTTCTGCTTGTTTTCTTTCGTCAGCTGTGAGTGTTGGTGGTTGATAGGGGTCTGGTTGGTTCTCTTGTATTTGTTGTAATCGGTATTGTTCCAACTGTTCGGTGAGTTCTGCTAAACTGGCTTCAACTACTGCTGTTCCTATTTCTAGTTTCCCTGCTGCTCTTCGGATTAGTTTTTCGCATTGGGTGTCGTTGTATAAATCTAAGTTGTGACGTAGGGGAGGGCGAGGAGAACCAACCAACTCTATTTTTAAAGTGGCCCGCATTCGGTCGAGTCCTTCTAGTTTGATTCCACCGAGTACAGTCAGTTTTAGGATTTCATTTTGGTAGATTAGAGATTCTGGATTGGTTACATTCAGTTTTTTAGTCATTGTTTAAAAATATTTTTCTGTCAAACATGTTTGACAAATGTAGAGGATTGTTTTCATTGTAATGGCTAATGTTTATATCTTTTGTCAAGTACCTTTATCTAAATTTGTACTTATTGAGAACAAACCCTTGACTTTAGGCAAGTATGTTGAACATTGGAGAGCGTATTACACAGCTTAGAAAGCAGAATAATTTATCGCAAGAAGAATTGGCTAAAAGAGCTGCAGTTTCCAGAACCATTATTGGTAACTATGAACGAAACGCAAACACTCCTTCAATTGAAGTGCTGCTAAAGTTGGCTAAAGTTTTTGATGTAAGTGTTGATTATCTCATTGGAGAAGGTCAGCTTTCTACGCTTGATAAGGATGTACTTAAACGCATTGAAGACATTGAAGAACTCGACGCTGACACTAAGCAACATCTCTTCTTTCTGATTGACAATGTGATTCAAAACTTTAAAACTAAAAGGGCTTTTGGGTAATGGATCGGTTATGGATTGGCCTAGCACTTGTTGGGGTTTTAGCAACTGGTATAATTCAAATTTACTTTGAGTTAAAGCGGGCTAGGGAAAGTCATAACCTTCTCATTAAGTTCAAAGAGAAGTACTCTAGACTGATAAAAAATTTAAACCCTTCATACATTGGAATTCTACGTAGTGTAGATAGGCTTGACCGTGAACATTATGAGTGGTTAACGTCCAATGTAGATAAAGTGCAGCAATCATTAGGTGTTTATGGACAGCTAGAAACTTACCAACCTCCATATCAGCAAGTAATGTTCAAAAATTATCAGCTTGTTATTAGTACGCTACCTAAATTTCGAGATGGCACGGTTCACACCGACGAGGTAAATGCGGTTGACAATGCCCTAATTAGAGGTATTAGTATGTACGATAGGCATTGTGAACGAACTAAAAAAGAATTAAAGAACCCTTTTAAGTGGTTTCGGGAAGGAGTGAAGTTCTACCTTTCTTCACCTATTCTTATTCTTAATTGGTTTGGTATTATTTCTTTAACCACTTTTCATTCTTTGACTTCAAATTTCTTGTTTAAGGTTATTTCCAAAGTAGCTATGCTTATTGGATTTTTTAGCTCAATTGTCAGCTTGATTATCGGCTGGGAACAATTTTCAAAAATCCTCTTAGACCTCTTTTAAATAAAAAAACCTCCAATTACTTAGAGGCTTTCTTTTTCTAATTGAAGTCCAGATTGCAAATCTGAACGAGTCACTGTTATAATTTAAATCGTAAACTTTTTTTAGGACATTACAGACATTACAAGGTTGTGCGAGGCTAAATTCTTAGGTAATATTTTTAAAGGTTTCTTCCTTGTAGAGTAAACTAAAAAACCTCTCTCGGCTCAGCCGAGAAGACTTATTTTAGCTTTTATATAGTACGTTCGGATAAATATTGCTCTTCTTTAGCTAAATACCTTAAGAAAATTGAATGTACTTCTTCAACTGAGTTTGATTGATCTGATGGTAAGTATGATATAAAACTTCTCCATTCTTCTGGGTAATCAAATCTTGACCATGTTTCATTGATTTCTTTCAATTGATCTTCTATCGAGGAGGCTGAACCAGCAATCGCTTTAAGGAAAATAAACTTCCACTTCCTAATTTCGTTTTTTTCGTTATTCTCTGAATGTTTTTCGATTATTGTAAATAACTGACTTTCATTATCTTGATTTACATATAAATCTACTAGTAGTTCGTCATTAACATTTAAGTCATTTTTATTGTCTTCAATTAATGAAATAGCCTCTTTTAAACTCAACCAATTATTATTAAGCCCAACGTAAATGAATGACCACGTTATTAAAACTGCTTTTATAGAATTGTTCATTTCTTATTATCCGCTGCCTTTTTAACCACCTTCTGATTCACTACACCATTAACTTCACCACCTTTAATAAACCGTCTATGAGATACTTCAGTTCCATTACTAACCCATTCAAAGATTCCTTCTTCTCCATTTAGGGAGCCTTTTAATTGATAAAGTTCTCTAGTTACTCCATCTCCACCTTTAAGGTCTGTTCTTGTAGCATAGCCGGCATAATTATCAACAATGTTTGAGAAAAAGTGATCTTTATCCGTGGCATCTAGACTCTTCCAGGCTGCTGTTTCAATTCTTTTTTGTTCATTTATTCCTTTTATAGTTACATCAACCTGAGTTCTTCCAAGTTGACCGGTTGCAACAGCTTCTAGATATCCACCCATTGCCAATTCCATTGCAAAATGAACTTTTGTAAAATACTTGTTTACTCCAGTTATCATTTCTGTATTGGCCTTGGTTTTTTGCAACGTATAGTTTATTTTTTGTGTTTTTGCATCTACGTACTCTGTATACCCATTGTCAGTATTGTGAAGCGCGGTTGTAGCCTTCATACGATTAAATCCCCGTTTAAAATCATCAACTCCCCAATCTGTAATCCAATCGTAAGCATATGTTACAACAGCCACTCCTGGAGTGGATTGATTACCAAGCATATGAGCCATGAAAGGTAATCGTTCGGCCCCTTCTAATTCAATTCCATCTATAATTCTATTTTCACCAAAAGCATAAGGACTGTTATGTGGGAATTTTGCCGCAAGAGGATCTAGCGCAAAGAATCGGCCAACCCGAGGGTCATGCATTCTAAACATAAAGCTAATTGAGTTTCCGGTTCCTTTAACTTCGTCGTCTTGTTCTTGTCCTTGGAAGCCATATCG
>CEQS01074220.1_pt1 | contig 15366 bp, 16 predicted proteins | sample 530981 | NCBI WGS metagenome assembly CEQS01 (sample SAMEA2621176, study PRJEB7988) | marine metagenome | biome: marine biome (ENVO:00000447); feature: mesopelagic zone (ENVO:00000213); material: "saline water (ENVO:00002010), including plankton (ENVO:xxxxxxxx)" | depth 800 m
GGTGGCACTACCCTACGTTTTTCCGGTAGTTCTTTTTCAAATTGCGGAATACCAATTGGGAGACTCCACGGTAAAAGTAATTCCTGATTTAGATGGTCTTTATAAGTGGTACTATACCAGCATTAAGAACAGCAAAGAGGCAAAAGACGATAGCCTTAGAACTTTTGTAGAAGAAATCATTAAAGACGACAGTACGGAATTGGATAAGGTGAGGTCGGTTTTTAATTGGGTTCAAAACAACATCGAGTATGTAGCAATAGAATACGGTAGCGGAGGTATTATTCCACGAGAAGCGGGACTTGTCTATCAGCGTAGATATGGAGACTGCAAAGACATGAGTTGTTTAATTCATAAAATGCTAAACAGTGTTGATATTGAAAGTAACATGACCTGGGTGGGCACTCGGAGACTCCCGTACAAGTACAGCGAAATACCTTCACCGCTTATCGATAACCACATGATATGTTCATACGAAACCGACGACAGTACCTACTTTCTGGACGCTACTGATAAGTTTGTTCCTTTTGGCGCTCCTACGGCTATGATACAGACCAAAGAAGCATTGGTGGAAAAAGGCCCAAGCAATTACAAAATCAAAAAAATACCAAGTATGCCGGCCTCGTTCAGTGGAAAAAAAGACAGCTGTATTTTAAGGCTGGAAGACAAGGAAATAAAAGGAAAGTGTATCTGCGAATTTAAAGGATACACGGCAGGAAGCATTCGACATTACCTAGACAGCAAGCAGGGAGAAGATCGGGAGAAATACATCAGAAACCTGGTTCGGAAGGGCAACAATAAATTTTATCTCGATAAATATGAACTGACCAATGAAATGGCTAAAGACAAACCACTTTTGGTAAAATATGAGTTCACTCTGAAGGATTATGCACAGCAGGTAGATAACGAAGTGTATTTGAACCTTAATATTAGCAAATACCTTAAAAGTGGGAAATTCGATAAGGAACAATTTATTTATGATTTCAATGGCGAATACGCTTTTTACGAAATCGAAATCAACACCCTAAAGCTTGATGACGGTATGACTGTGGATTACCTACCGCCTAACGGCATGCAAAGCAAAAACGATTACTCCTACTCCATTCAATACAGCAGTTCGCTCGGTGAAGTTTCGGTTAGAAATGAAGTTAAAATAGATTACCTACTCTTTCCAACTACACGATTCGATGAATGGAACAAAGTAGTTAAGAGTATTAATAAAGATTATAGCGAATCCCTGCTATTAAAAAGAAAAACCCAATAGAATTATGAAAAACCTGTTTATTGCCATTATCGCATTAGTCTTTAGCCCAATTCTTTCGGCACAAGAAGATTATTCTCCCTATCACGAAAAAATTGAGTTTGAAAAGGAACCCAAAAATGAGAATTTAACGGAGTCTGATACTTCCAGCTACGGAATTCATCTTATAGATCGTACTGTAGTCGATATGTACTACGACCAGGAACGTAAAGGTGGATTAATGGAATACAGAACCTATCATAAAAAGATAAAGCTAACAACGAACCGATCCATCAAGCAAAACAACAAGGTCTATTTTAACCTGAATAACGCGGTAGACCTGGTGGAAGCCAAAGCCAGGGTGATCAAATCGGACAATTCAATTATTAATCTAAACCCGGATGACATTAAAGAAGCTGAGAACTTTGAAGAATATGGAAGGTTTAAATACTTTGCCTTTGAAGGGATTGAATTGGGTGCCGATATCGAATACATATATACCATAAAGCGAAACCCGGATTACAATGGCAATCGTTTTTTACTTCAGGGAGAAGCAGAAAGAAACAACGTTGAATTTATTTTAATTGCTCCTTCAAATTTGTATTTCGATTTTGTTTCGCTTAATGGATTTCCTGAGGTAATAAGAGACACCAACGATACTACGGTCAATTTTTATTCCGCTCAGGTAGATAAAATGTCGCGACTTGAATCAGAAGACTATAGCAGTTACACCACTTCGCGCCAGGGAGTTATGTACAAATTGGATTACAACGGTGCAAGCGGAAGCAAAAATTTAGTGAGTTATACCCAGGCCGCGCAAAACATTCATGTAAACATGCACTACAATGTTAGCAGCGCCGACCTTAAAAGTTTGAGTTCGTTGAGCAAGAAGCTTAAGATCAGTAAAATGGATACCGAAGACAAACTTCGACACATGGAAAAGTTTATTAAGTCTAACTTGAATTCGGTGGATCAAAGTGGTGAAGATTTAGAGAGTATTTCCAAAATACTTGAAAATAAAAACTGCAACAACTCAGGATTAATGAAAGTTTACGTTAACTGGATTGAAAATGAAGGAATAGAGTATGAACTGTGCCTGGGAACAGAAAGGGATGAATTCCCTTTTGAAAAAGACTTTGAAATATACAATTGCCTGGGTGACTATTTTTTCTATTTCCCCGAAATAGATAAATACATGGTTCCCGATTATTGGGGGTATCGATTGGGTTACCTCCCTCCTTCATATACCGAGAACTATGCCCTGTTTATGAAAGAGGTTACGTTGGGAGATTTTACCACCTACATGTCTCGCGTTAAATGGGTGAAGCCAAGTTCAAAAGATATTACTTATACCAATTTAGATATGAATGTAGACTTAGGCGACTCTTTTGACAAAACTGAAGTATCGTTTGTAAAAACTGCCGCTGGTCACGAAGCAGCTATATTTCAAGCCTCTTATGAGAGCTTAAGCCAGGAACAGTTAAAGAACCTCGAGCCCGTATTTTTGGCTTTTTTTAATGACGAAGAAAAGGTCATTACGCAATCTTTTGAGAATACCAATCCTCTGGATGTGTTTCAAAAACCGTTTGTGATTAATGCTACGTTAGACTATCCCAACCTGGTGCAAAAAGCGGGTCCAAAATACCTGGTAAGTGTGGGTAAAATAATTGGCCCTCAATCGGAATTGTATCAGGAGAAAAAAAGGGAACTGGATATTGAACTCGATTATAACCATGGCTATTTAAGGGATATTGATGTTCAAATTCCTGAAGGATACCGAATTACTAATTTAAAAGACCTGGTATTTGACAAATCGGTGGAAATTGATGGCGAAAAAAAGATGATCTTCACCTCCAATTACAAGTTGGAAGGAAATACGCTTAAGATAAGCGTAAACGAATATTACGATGCGCTTCATTTGCCCAAGTCCAGATACGATGAGTTTAAAAGTGTGATTAATGCCGCTGCAGATTTCAATAAAGTTGTTCTTGTTTTTGAAAAGGGCTAGCCTTTTAACTGCTTTTTTTCTTGTCCTTTTTTCTTTTTCGAATCTAAAGGCACAAGAACAATTATCTCCCACATCTTCAATTTCCTTGCTTACCTGTGGAAGCGGGAGCGACCTCTACTCCATTTTTGGCCATACCGCCATTCGGGTAAAAGACACAGCCCAAAACCTGGATATAGTATTTAACTATGGTACGTTCCAGTTCTCCGATGACTTCTATGTTCAGTTTGTTATGGGGAAGCTCAATTATACGCTTTCCATTGAATCATTTGAGGGGTTCGAAAGAGGGTACAAATACGAAAACCGGTGGGTAGTAGAACAAGTGCTAAACCTAAACGAAGAAGAAAGAAATGATGTATACCAATTTTTAAGAACCAACTACTTACCCGAGAACCGGGAATATTTATACGATTTCTTCTACGACAACTGTTCAACCCGACCACGAGACGTATTTGAAACCGTTTTGGGGGATAAACTGGTTTACCACTTCCGAGACTACAAAAAAGATTCGACTTTCCATGATATGCTCGACGTTTATTTGGTAAACATGCAATGGGCCGATTGCGGAATGGACCTGGGATTGGGAAAAACGGCCGACCGGGTTTTAAGTGAACGAGAAAAAATGTTTTTACCCGATTACGTGCTTAGGGCGTATGATGAAGCAGAAATTAAACGCAGTACCGGCTCTGTACCTTTGGTATCCAGCAAAGCACTTATTGTTGAGTTCATCCCTATTCCCCAGCCCTTCGATTTTTATCAGCCCATGATTGTATTTTGGGTTTTGTTACTGGTTTATGTTCTGCTGGCTGCAATTCCTTTTACACGCAAAGTTTTGGTTCTATTAGACATTTTGCTCTATTTCCTGGTAGGCATTGCGGGATGCCTAATTCTGTTTCTATGGTTTGTTACCGACCACACCACCACCCAGGTAAACTTTGATTTGCTATGGGCCTTGCCCGTATATCTGTTTACGGCATTCGGTTTGTGGAAGAAGAAGAAACCCAATTGGTTGCGTCGGTTTTATTTGGCAGCGGCTATAATCAACGTCTCGTTGTTGCTTTTCTGGGCATTTATTCCACAGAACTTAAACGAAGTTTATATCCCCGTAATACTCATCTTAATATGGCGAAATATCGTTTATTCTGGTTTGACCCGTCAATCCATTAAACAATTGATGGCATAAATAATTGCGGTACTTACAAATAATCCATTGTGTTTGAGAAAAATCAACTCAAACAATAATTAAAGGTGAAACATTCTTCTTTTAACCTACTGACCTTTAACACACTGCGTTCTCGGAATTATATACACGTGTATCTAATTTCAGATTTTTAGTATAATAGTTAATATTAACTATTAAATTATCTTTCCCAGTTCTTAAATTTGATACCTGACTTAATAGAAGCCGAACCATGAATTGCCAAGAAGCAATGCAGAATTTATATGTACCAGCAGCCTTCAAGAGCAAAATCCTGTCCATTGTAAATAACGCGATTCAGTCAGCATTCTGGATAAAAAGCAGGCATTAATGTCAGATTAACACCCTAACCTGATGAATTCTAAACAAGCCGATTGGCACAGTAGACAAATTCAATTGAATGAAAGACAACCGTGGCTGTACCGATTTAGCATAAAACAAATAAATTAGCTCCAAAGTGATGGTATTACAGATCCACTAATATTATGAATAACACCCCTACACCATATAATTACAGCAAAAGCTGTAAGCGTAGGAGCTAATAAAAAGAGGACTAAACTAAATGCATTTGTATAAATTAAGCCCGTATACCCTAACCAAAACACTTTTGGTGCCTCAGTCATCAAAACTTTGGTAGGCTGCTTAATTACAATTTTTGGTATGGCTTATGGATGAACAGGGTAATAATCAAAGAAAGAAGGAAGTGCAAACCTGGATAGCGCTCTATATTGAGCAGTTAAAAACACGTGAAAATGAAATAAGCGAAATAGGATCGTGGTTGCATACAACGCTCCTACCCCTTCTTATAACAGCAAGAAACTATTTTCATTTAGAAAAGTATGAAGAAGGTATGAAACACCTGCAAAAGTCTACCGACCTTTTAGTGGAATTACAAAGCAACCAACTCTATAGCAAAAGGTTTAATCAGTCGGACTGGTATCGCTTTGTACCTAGCAATGCTAAAAACGACTATCAATGGATTGAGTGTAACAGCGAAGCTGATCCTAACCTATACGATATGGATTACAAAATCGTTGCTCTAAGCATTCTGGAATTACTCTTGCAAGACGCAGGACAAAAAATAATGGTTGACTGTGATGAATATGGAATAGAAGTAACGTTTAGCTCACCCATTCAATACGCTGAAAACACGCTTCATTTACTTTCTTCTTTTCATTGCAAGTTCACCCAACAAAAATTACACATACCCTTACTTGGCCTTGACTCATGAATATTGCAATACTAGATGATCACGTTTTAGTTGCTCAGAGTTTAGCTGTTGCATTAGAAAGTCAATACTATTTTAGGGTAAGTATTTTTACTCCGAAGACACTGGATTATAGCGAATTAAGGGAATTCGATATTCTACTACTTGACTTCGATTATGGATCGCTTGGTAACGCCTATGATATACTAGCCGACATTGAAAAGGAGAAACTGAAACGACTTAAGATTATTATGTTTACCACCTACGGTGAAGTGTATACACTCTTAATCTGCAGGCACGAATTGATCCATGGATATGTAAACAAAACTGCAAGCCTGAATCAGTTGGTTTTAGCCATAGATACCATTGCCGATAATGGATTTTGGTATCAGCCAAAATATGCCAAAGAAATACGAAGGTTAATTGCACTACCCAAAAGCGATGTTCTCTCTCCCAGAGAGAAAGAAATAATTGCCTTGCATAAATTGAAAAAGAACAAGGAAGAAATAGCCAAAACCCTTGATATATCAGTCAATACCTTAAGTAACCACCTCAGAAAAATATACCAGAAACTGGAAATTTCTTCGATTGCTCAGTTATAGGTCTAGCCATATTTTTAACCAAGCGTCATTCCTGAGAACGAAGTGAGTCAGGAATCTATAAACAAAATGAGTAACCCACTAATCGGTGTTGTGAATAATGACCCTAGCAAAAAGGGGTTACATTAAAACCTAATCCGGTATTCCAGCGTCATAATTAAACTACGCGTCAATCCATCCGGCCGGGCTTTCCTAATAATTATCGGAGAACCCAAATTGAATTGAAGGGTGCTGTTCTTGTTAGCCATTAAGTCTACGTATGCATTCCAGTTTAGGGTTAAGCCCTCTGAATTGGCAATTTCCTTTTCAACTCCGAAAGCATCGGTGTATTTGTCATTGGCAAAATGGTAGATGGGGAGCAAACTTGCCGTTATTTTCAGTTTTTCTCCAATGTTGAAAGGATAGGAAATACGCAATAACATATCTCCGGCTCGTTGGTAATTGTTGGTAGACTGCCAACCAACAAGTGGTGACATAGGATCATAGGTTTCTGCGAGAAACTGGTTGTTGTTTTGAGTAAGAGGTTGCTGAATGGCGGCTACCAGTTGAACACCTACAATTTGATAACCAATGCCCAATAAGAGATCGAAGGTACCCAAACTTGACTGGTAATCCATAGGTAGTGGAAGGCCGTCCTTTGTTCGGTTTCCGTCAGTTAGAGGTATCTTACCCCCCAGTGTAAACTTTAGGTTTTTAGCTGCCTGGTAGTTTGCATTTACGAATACATCCGATAGTCCGAAAACCGATATGTCATTTCCACTCTGAGACAAAGCAGTAAGCTTTAAGTCAAGCCCCCAACGTTTGCTGAGTGACCGGTTGTATTCTACATAGGATCCTATGGCAATAATGCCTCTATCGGCATCACCATAAGAAGCTCCTACCTTAACCTGATTCTTGGGTGCAGAGGCACTATCCTCTTTTTGGTTATTAGGCTTAAAACTATCTATGGTACAAAATCCAGCGTCGCTACATCCCTGGGCATTTATAGTGTTTGCCGCCATTAAAACCAACACCATCCCTCCTACTATACCAACTATTCTTTTCATTCTTCTTCTTTTTTTCAATAGACAAACTAAGCCGTACAAAGTTGATATAATTCAATACCGGAAGAAGTAAAATGAGTGACAGTTAGTGGCAGCTATTTAAAAACGCTTTTGCTTAATAATAGAACGGGTTAAAGGAATTACCTTATAAAAATGAAACGTCATTCCTGCGTCCCGATAACTATCGGGAGCAGGAATCTGAAAATAGCCAGGCAAGGAATAACGAATATTCCATATTCCCCTTACATAGCGTATTCAAAAATGATCCTCTTCCAGTTCCAAATACCCGCGTTTAATTCCCTCCTTTACCAGACCTACCATTGTTAGCACATTCCATTTTTCCATTACTCTGCGTTTGGCATCAGATACTGTATTGCAATGAAGTTTTAAAACCTTGCATATTTCCGGTTGAGTGTATTCGGCCAATAACATTTTTAAAATTTGTTCTTCGCGTCTAGTTAGCATCCGATTCATGGTAGTAAGAGTTGCTGGCTTTATGGAATGAGTTCGTTCTGGCTTCATTTCAAAATCACTTTAAGGGGTTACTGCCAAACGTAAGGGTGAGTTTTAAAATAAAAGTCAGTACAATTAACCATTTTTTGGGCATGGTTTCTTTACCCACTTGAACATGAAAGGTTATTTTCCGGCATTATTGGTTACGTTCACTTCTGCTTATATATACAATTAATCCTAAACTTACAGAAACAGCCATCACAATAGCAATTACAGAACTTAACCCCGGCTCCCTGCTTAGAGGCCCATTAAACATAGCAACCACAAACACTAAGAAACGGATCGGTAAATAAGCCAAACTAAGAATTATGGCTAAATACCTTGGGTTTGCGTATTGTGTAAGTGTAGAATTGAGAATAGGTATAATTAGAACCTCGGATACTGACAACAAAAACAGGAACAATATATAAAGCACGAAGTGATTCTGACCGAGGTTTTCAGGAATAAGAAAAAGAAAACCAAAAGAAATTGAAGCCAAAACAAATCCAAGAACCAATTTTTTTAACTGAGTAACATAGAAAAAACTCCAAATGATTACCGCCAAAATGCACAATGGTAATGTAAAACTAGAATCCATGGAAGTCCAAAATCCTCTAGGGATATTGTATGCCAATATTTCGCTAAACTTCAGGTGTAAATCAAACATTTGATAGTTGACCAAACTAAACGTGGCCCATAGCATCGCAACCGACAGAACTACAATTGTAATTTTTGCCCAACTCTCTTTTATGAGCAAGTTTTTAGACGGAGGGGTACTTACTATATCTTCTTTTACAAAGTATATTGTGGCCATTGACAGTAACATGAGCAAACCAGAAATCAGGAACGCAGCATTCCAACCATATTGCTCTCCTATAACTCCAATAATAACTACCCCAAAGAGCGCCCCAAAATTACCTACTGTGTACAATAGTGTAAATCCGGAATCTAAAAGCTTAGGGCATTTCAAATACTGCTTTCCAAAGTTTGAAATGATATTTGGAGTAAACAAACCTCCACCCAATACAATTAAGAACAGACCAAGGAAAAATCCCGCTTCATTAGATATACATAGGCTAAATGCGCCAAGGGACTGAACTATTCCTCCAAAAATTATAGATCTTTTATTCCCAATAAACAAATCACCAATAATTGCTCCTACTACATGAGAGAAAAGAAAAGCAGTGCCGAACCAACCATATATGGTTAATGCATCTCTTGACGACATTTTAAATACATCTCCGGTCATATACAATACAATTGACGACCGCAAACCATAGTAAGCCATCCGTTCTACTAATCTAGAACCAGCATATAAAAAAGCTACTTTATTGTGTCTTTGATTATATATTCTTTTCATTCACTTAGTATAACACTAAAACAAGTGAACAACGTATCAGGCTAAAAATACAACTTCCCCCCTCACCCAACCTTTATAATATCATACATATTATCAACCTCACGTTTTCGCAAATCCTCAAAATTTGGTTATTTATACTAAGGTTTTTCTCAAAACGGTCGTATAAATTTGGGAGTTCTACTCCCATTAATTATTTGAACTATGAATGACTTATGCCTCGACAAACTCAATACGGAGCGCTTAGAAAAAATAATTGAAAAGAAAAAAAACACTTGCCATAACCAAAGAAGGAAGGATAAGTATGGACGAGCCTAATGGGTTACCTACCAAAAAAGTTTACACTAACCCAGTCGAAATGAAACTACTCCTGAAAAAACCCGTTAACTCGCCCTTTATTAACTTTATTAAATTCTAAAAAATTATGAGTGTTTTATACAGACCCGTAGTAGACCCAAACCCGGTAGACCACATTAGTGGCAACGATTATGCCCTGGTGGGATACATAAACGTAAGCGATAACGAAGACATCCAGTATGTTGGTAGAAACCCGGAAGGTGAGTTTCAGTTTGATGTAGTAAGTGGTACCGCCGCAGCCGGAGACCGACCTTTTAATGAAACCGTTGAACGGGAAAATAATGAGCTGTCGGCGCCGGTGGTTACTAAGAAAGGAGGGGTGGAAAAAGGTAAATCAATTTGCATTTTTGAATGACACGTATTGCGTTAATCATATTATTTATGAGTTATTCCATTTGGGCCGGTGCAAAGCACCACTGGCCTGAGTGGCTTCAACTCGCTAATACCCATTACCAGAACCATCAATTTGACAGTGCCTACACCTACTACTTTAGAACAGGCCATTTCCAAGAAACGCCAGATAGCATTAAAGCCCAATGTTTCAAAAAACTTGGAATTATTCTTTATCAACAGGAAGAATATAGAAAGAGCATTGAAAACTTTAAACAGGCCAGCAAATTCTTCAATACCATAAACGACTTGGAAAATGAACACAAATGCTGGTCGAACCTAGCCAATGTTTATGTAAAGCTCGGAAAGTATGATTTAGCCGAAAAACTCTACGAAAAGCGCCTACAAAAAGCCTTAGAAAACAAAGACCAAACGGCTCAATACTCTACTCACATAAATTTTGGTTATTTGTACAATCATGCAGAGCAATACAACCGTGCCGCTAATCATTTAGTACAGGCACAAAAATTGGCGGCTTCGCTAAAAGATAACTTTAAAATGCAAGTGGCCCTGCATAACCTAACTACTATGTATCTCAATCAAGAGGTACCAGACAGTGCACTTTTTTATCTCAGAATATCTTCGAGTTCAAGTAACAATTTGATACTCAAAGAAGCAGCCCTTTGGAACTTAAAGGAATTACATTTTCAATTAGGTAATATTGACAGTGCTTATTTCTACAAAAGTCAATACCATGTTGTAGCTGACAGCCTTAAAAACAAAGAAATAGCCCTTACCATTGCCCGATTGGAAACGGAGCTACAACAAGAAAAAGATCGAGTCCGATTTGCTACTTTTTTAAATTGGGCAATTGCCTTAACGGCTACACTGATCATTGCATTGGTATTGTGGTACATAGATAAACAAAACGCCAACAAAAGATTAAAGGAGTACCGCCGACTAACCAATATGTTTATTCAACAACTTAAGGTGTTTGAAAATGAAAAAACGGAAGTAGGTTCTAAACTGCATTCAAGTGTAATGCCTACCCTGGTTGCAATTAGAGGTTTTCTAAAAGTGGGGAATACGGAAAAGGCCGAGAAATACCTCGAAGAAGTTGGTGAAGAGATCTTTAATATGCAAGACAACCAATTTTACAACCGTCGTTTCGACCACTCCGACTGGCTCGTTTACACACCCACCAATGCTAAGCATCATTCAAAATGGATTGAAATAAAACTCGATCACAAGCCAACCATTTACACGCATGAATTCCAAATTGCCACCCTAAGCATCCTGGAACAACTGCTTCAGGATGGACAACAGAAATTAGAAGTTTATCCCGACGAATATGGCGTAGAAGTAAATTACACTACCCCTATTAAATTTTCGGAAAACACGAAAGCGTTGCTTTCTTTTTTCGATTGCACGGTTCAGAATCTAAGAATACACATACCCTTGCTTGAAAACAGAATATGAAAATTGCAATACTGGAAGATCATTTAATTGTTGCCCAAAGTGTAGCAGAATTATTAAAAGCCAGATATAACGGCGAAGTTAGTATACTTAACCCTGAATCGTTAGACTACAATACATTGAATGACTACGAAGTATTGTTACTCGATTTTGATTATGGGCCATTAGGCGATGCCAATGATATTCTGGACCAGCTAAACAAGCTCAATATTACCCACCTTAAAATTATTCTGTTTAGCTCCTTTTCGAAACAACCCATTCTTATGACCTGCCGCAATCCATTGGTTCAGGGGTATGTGCATAAATCATTTGGATTTAATGATCTGGTACAGGCCGTTGATACCGTGGTAACAGGAAGAAACTGGTATCAGCCCAAATACGAAGCTGAAATTAAACAACTTTTAGCTCTTCCCAAAAGTGATGTTCTCTCTGCTCGGGAAAAGGAGGTTGTCCGGATGGCTAAACAAGGAAAACCCCGGGAAGAAATAGCGAAAGAGCTAAACATTTCAGTTAAAACAGTAGATAGTCATTTAGGAAACATTTATCAAAAGCTGGACATTAATTCCATACGAGAACTTTAAACTTTCCAAACGTATTAGTAACACGTTTGGCAATGTTTGGTATTCCGAACTAATAATTTTCACCTAAAAAATTTGTAACTTGTTGATTAACTTTCAATTAAATCTAAAATTCCCACGGTTAGCGCGAGCGTCACGCTCGTGCCTACCATACCAATCAACACCCTAAACATCTATGCTCAAAACGGTTTCATCGTCCTGATAATTTCTGGCGCTACTGTATTTCCAATCTACCGGATTTGTTACAAAACCGGCAACAACCGGATTGTTATGAATGTAATCGATTTTTTGGTCGATTACCTTATTGTTCCACAATTCGATTGGTTGATTATGCTGCTGCCAAAATTGTTTTCTTTTAACATTACTTCTTTCCTTTCCAGCCTTTTCAAACATTTGAAGTAACCATTCTTTCCTGCTTTCTTTTGGGTTTTCTTCAATGGTTTTTAACATTTTACGAGACGTGAATCCTTTAAAATCGCGAATTAATCCTGAAGGGTCATCTTTTGAAGATCGAAAAATTAAATGGATGTGACTCGGCATAACACAATAGGCATATACTTCCATGCCTTTTTCTTTTCTACAATAAGAAATACTTTGTATCAATACTTCAAAATAGTGTTCTCTGATAAAAACATCAATCCAATATACGGTTGCAAAACTTATAAAGTAAAGGCCTGATAAATTGTGAAACTTGTATTTTCTACTCATCGATTATGGTCAAAAGTAATGATTGTAACTTAGCTTAAGTACACGTTAGAACGAGCGGGACGCTCGCACCAACGCAGGGGGACTTTGCCATAGGGGTAGTAATCAAAGGTGACTTCTATTTTGCGTACCATGCTATCCACCCCCGGTTGCCGTGTGGCTCCCTGTAAATACAAGCTTATCACTCACAAAATTAAATCCCATTTCATCCTCTATTTCCATCTTATAAACTCTTACTAAAAGTACATTTTCATTGGTTTAAGAACTCTATACATATTGGAATTATAAATTGTTCTGTATTTGGAACAAATTTAATTTACTCAAAAAATCATAACCAGGATACAAGCCAGAACCAGCTAAAAAGCTAGTAACCAAAAGAATACTGTAGTTCTTAATACCACACGATACAATCGTGCGGTAGCAAGGGGTATTACATGGTTGAAGGATCATAAATTCGATACCCATTGTCAAGATGCCACTTAGGTAGTCCCTGTCCAAAAGTAGTTTTTATCAAAATCCTTAAATGAGTGGTGTCCGAACACTTAACTCTTACAGCACCCCTTCTTACATTCTTTCTTAAAAAAGTACTGCCAACCCACACGCCAGTAGTCCAAGCGGCAAATTTAGTTTTTGAATACGTAGGCGTTCCAGCTATATCTACAATTACACAATCACATTTATTGGTCTTTGTAAACTCAACGTGGATTAGTTCTACTCCAGATTCCGGGTCATAAATATTATAATTCAAAGCATCTTCTTCCATGGGTTCATACTCCTCTTTTTTACAACTGAAAAAACAGGTAATTAGCAGAATCAAAAAAATAGCAATAGTTTTCATAGTTTGTTAAAATTTCAGGGTTAAACCAAGGGTTGGATTTTGAAGAACATGCCCAGTTTTTAACGCTACATTAGATAGTAATGTTTCTTCTACAAACTTGGGTTTATTCCAGTTTGCTGTCCATATTATCACCCCAATTTCGAGCAAAGCAGCGGCACCATAAATGTAGTATTGCTTTTCAATGTATTTATCCCTTTCTTCTAGTGTGGAATTGTATTGTTGAACCAACTCCTTGTATTCCTTTTTATAGGCTTCAAATGTACCTACAAACGTCAAATTCTCGTATTCTGTAGCTATACCTTGAGCTTGATCTTGAAGCGTTTTCAATTGATTATTGTAGTCGTTTATTTTTGGATTAACTACCAATGGATAATAAACTACACCAATTACCGGTATTAGTAAGTTGGTTGCTGTTCTTTTGGCTTTAAAAGAAACAGCCTCTTTTCTATATGCTAAGTACGATTCAGTTACCGGAAGAACTTTGGTATATCGATTTAATGTGTCAGCTTTAATATAAATGCTATCAATTAAAAGAACCCGTGTTGGTGCCCACATTTCAATGTAGTGCCATCCAGAATCCAGACTCATAATTCCTGGTTTGGAATTGACCTTTTTTGAATCAATTTTTACAATAGCGTTTAACGGGCTTACTCTTAGTAACAACTTGCCTTTTCCAACTAAATTTTGGGCATCGAGTCCAAATACCATGTTGCTAATAATTAACGTGAGTATTATTGCTTTAAGTGGTGCGCGCTCCAATTTTGCTTGCATTTTATTTAAAGTTTTTAAGTTCATTTTTACTAAAATTTTGTATCTTACTGACTGTCTTTTAATTAATTCAGAATATTTCTAAAAACAGGGCCAAAATATTTTGGTGGCACTTTTTTAAGGGTTTTTGTTCCTTTTGAACAAATATTTAAACGTTAGAACGAGCTTGAGCCACTTTTCACCCCTATCAAATCAATTAGTAATATCACCACAAGTTCCTTGAATGGTTTCACCAACAATTGATTCGTCAATACCTAAATTTATGGACATTTGATAGTACTTACAAGCACTATCTTTTTCTTCCAAGAAATCATAAGACAACCCTAAATGATAAAAAGCAAAAGCGCTATCCTCAGTGTTATTAAGATAAGATAAAGACTCCTTAAATATTTCCCGAGATATAACATACATTCCAAAATTTAAGTAAATAGCTCCAAGTTCATTAAAAGCAATCGAATTTGAGCTGTCTACCCGAATCGCTTCTTTATAAGATTCTATTGCTTTTATGCGTTCTTCTTTTTTATTATAACAAAAGCCAAGATTTTCCCATACTTTACTTAACCTATGACCGCTTCCTTGAGTATTAAGGCGCTCAAAAACTATAATTGCCTTATTATAATCTTCAAGTTTAATTAATACCTCTCCATAACCAAACCAATAATCGCTATTCCCACTATCTCTTTCCAATACCAACAAATAATCATTGTGCGCCTCCAGGTATTTACCTAGCTTACTATATGCAATTGCTCTATTAGATATATGAACAGGATTACTATCAATTTCAATAGCTATTGAATAATCTGCAATGGCACCTTCCAGATTTCCCATTCTTTTCTTCGCCATCCCTCGACCATTAAACGCAAGTGAGACCTGCCCATCATTTCTAATTATTTCAGAAAAAACTGAATCCGCTTTTTCGTTCAAACCTTTACCCAAAAATTCATAACCCAGGTTCAATAGTTTATTTGGAGACTGAGAACAGGATACTACCAGTAAAAAAAATAGCCAGTAAGTTATATGAAATTTCATAATGATATTAACGAGAGTAGCTTTAGGGGATACAATCGCGCTGGAACGAGGCGTGGAATAATCGCACATCATTCCCAAACCACGGTTGTTGCTTTCCCAACATGGTAGCCCTCCTTATCTATGAGTTGAAACCTAAATGTTTTTGCC
>CEQS01074287.1_pt1 | contig 15355 bp, 15 predicted proteins | sample 530981 | NCBI WGS metagenome assembly CEQS01 (sample SAMEA2621176, study PRJEB7988) | marine metagenome | biome: marine biome (ENVO:00000447); feature: mesopelagic zone (ENVO:00000213); material: "saline water (ENVO:00002010), including plankton (ENVO:xxxxxxxx)" | depth 800 m
CCGGCATGTTTGTAGATACTCTTTTCTAATTTTGATATCTCTTTGTGGAGCTCTTTCGAAAATTTTTCGAGGTATGAAACATCGAGTTTAATACCAATGGTATTCATGTCAGCGAGCACAGCAATGAGCGGTACTTCGATGTCCTCATATAATTCCCACAAACCCTCTTGCTTCACTTTCTCTTCAAGCGCTTTCTTAGTTTCATCAAATGTATCGGTCTGCAAGAACGCCTGACCATATTCGACAATATCATCATACGTAGCAGCGGTTCGTTCACTCTCGAGAAGCCATAGTAATATAGCTGCTTCTTGGAGATCTTGTTCCGAAACCGCCGCAGCTAATTCAGCTGTATCTACAAGCTCAACATTAAACAATTTTTTAATTCGATCTCCGATGGTTCGAAAACCGAATTCTGAAAAGAGATTAAGAATGTCTTCAACTTGCCCGTTTACTTGCCACTGTGTATCCTCCAATTCAAACGATTCGAGTGCATCGATACGAATTGTTGCGAGCATTTTTGAAAACTCCGCATCTTCTTTACCTTCTTTAAGAAGATTTATGATTCTCGGTTTTATGCCAGCTTTTTCAAATTTCTCCTCAGCACCCTTTCCTTCGAGCTTCTTGTAAATTTGTTCAAGTGAACCAAAGTTAGTTATTAGAGTTGTCGCAGTTTTCTCCCCAATCCCAGCAATACCCGGAATGTTGTCTGAGGCGTCACCTCGAAGACCCTTATAATCAGGCACTAACTGAGGACCAAATCCGAAACGTTCTTTAACACCAGCTTCATCATAGACGACAGTATCTTTAATACCCTTTTTAAGGGTAAACACCTTCACACGTTTTTTATCGACACATTGCAAGGTATCCATATCACCAGACGCAATAATGACTTCAAGATCTTTGTTGGTTTTTGTAAGATACGCAATTGACCCCAACATGTCGTCAGCTTCAAAGCCAGGTTTTTCGTAAATTGGGATACCAAAGACTTTAAAAATATCTCGAGACCGTTCAATCTGCGCAACAAGTGCATCATCGGTTTTTGCTCGTCCGGCTTTGTAGTCTTTATAGGCTTCGTGACGATAGGTAGCTTCCGGAAGATCGTAACAAGCTGCGATATACTCCGGTTTGAATTCTTCAATAATTCTAAGGAGCATGGTAGTCACACCATAAAGCGCACCGGTTGGTTCACCGGTCGGAGAAGAAAAGTCCGGAAGCGCATGATACGCACGATGAAGAATCGCATGAGCATCAAGGAGTACAAGAGTTGGCTTTTCCTTCTTAGGCATTAGAGATAGTATACCGTCCTCACCCGAAAGCTACTCTAGCCAAACACTTACTCAACTGTCACAGTTCTCTCTTCATTCTCTGTGATCGTTATAGAAACTGAAATAACTTCTTCTGGAAGGATCGGTTGGATTTGTTCAGGCCATTCTACACAGATGAGTGTTCTTGGTTGTTTAAAGAGCTCTGTAAAACGAAGTGGTTCTGTTTCACTAATATCTTCGATTCGATACGCGTCAATATGAATTAGTTGATCGAAGTCTTCGTTTTCAGAAATTTCGTAGCTCTTCATAATGCCAAAAGTTGGACTTACAACTGTTTCAGAAATATTTAAGTAGGCTGCTAGTTGTTGCGTAAAAGTAGTTTTTCCGGCCCCTAGATCACCAGTTAACGTTACAACTACTGCACCGCTCGACACAAAAGCGCGGTCAAAAATCTCGGGAAATATTTTATTAAATTCTTCTGGTTTTGTGACCGTAAATGTTTTCATCACCCGACTATACAAGCGTGCTATCATATGTGCAATATGGTTCAGTTTGATGATAGCTTCGCAGATGGACGAGTGGCTGACTTGCGCATCCATGAAGAAGAGCGGCTAGTACAAGCCATGGCTCCTCAATACGGTTTTGACTACATTAATTTGCGTGGGTACACCATCAACCCAGAAGCTTTGGGAGTTATTCCAGAAGATCAAGCTCGCGGTGCAGAACTGGTAGCATTTGAACTCAACCAAAAGCATATTTCAGTTGCTGCCAAAACTCCCAACAGTCCTAAAACCCAGGCAGTGCTCCAAAACCTTCAGCAACAAAAATATACCGTGGGTTTATATATTTGTTCTTCCTCTAGTCTGAATCACGCGTACGAACGGTATAAAGATATAACCGACAGTAAGGCTGAGAAGAAGGGTGTGTTTGAAATCAGCACTGAAGATATTAAACGCCTTACCGACGCTATCAATCAAGCGGGTGACGTTGTAAAGATTCTAAAAGAAATCAGCACTATCAATAACACGCGTAGAATTTCTGAAACCCTCGAGCTTATTTTTGCTGGTGGTCTTGCGCTCGGTGCATCTGACATTCACATCGAACCAGAAGAGGCCGGCATTCGCCTGCGATATCGCTTTGACGGCGTACTTCATGACATTGCTGATCTGGATAGCTACATTTATGACCGGCTTATGTCACGCCTGAAACTACTTTCTGGAATGGTGCTCAATAGTAAAGCAGAAGCTCAAGATGGCCGGTTCACATTTGATGTGAGCGACAGAGAAATTGAAGTACGTTCTTCGATCATTCCTGGAGCAATTGGCGAATCAATCGTAATGCGTCTCCTCGATCCAACGGTTGCTAGTTTTAGTATGGAGAAAATTGAACTCAATGAACACATGGCAGCTGCCATGTCGGAACAACTCAAAAAACCTAACGGGATCATCATCACAACTGGTCCAACTGGATCAGGTAAAACCACTGCACTCTATGCGTTCCTCCAGGAAACTCATACCGAGGGAGTAAAGATTATTACTATCGAAAATCCAGTTGAGTACAAACTTGAAGGAATTGTACAAACCCAAACTGGTGAAGACTATACTTTTGCATCTGGACTACGTGCGATTTTGCGACAAGACCCCGACATTATTATGGTCGGTGAGATTCGTGACCGAGAAGTGGCTGAAACTGCGATCCATGCCGCTCAAACCGGTCACCTTGTATTCTCCACCCTTCATACCAACAGTGCTGTAGGAGGATTCCCACGCTTGATTGACCTTGGAGTCGATTCCCGGATTCTCGGAAGTTCAATCAATATCATCCTTGGACAACGACTCGTTCGTCGTTTATGTGAACACTGTAAAACCTCATACGAAGCAACCGGCAACGACAAGGACTTGATCCAATATGTAATGAAAACTCACCCGCACCCGACCGAACTTCCGGAAAAGATCATGCTACATACCTCAAGTGGTTGTGAAAAGTGTGGTAACACCGGCTTTCGAGGTCGAATGGGTATCTTTGAAGCAATCATTATGGATGAGGCTGTAGAAGAGGTGGTGATTAGAGACCCGCGTGAACACGTCATCCTCGAAGCTGCTAAACCGCAAGGAATTCCAACTATGATTGAAGATGGGATCGATAAGGTTTTGACCGGGGTTACCTCCCTAAAAGAACTAGGGCGTGTAATCGAACTCCCTAACCCACACGGATACCAAACTAAATCATTAGATCCACTCACTCCTGAAGAAGAGATCCAAGCTAAAGACGACTTTCTTTCTCACGTTGTCTAAACCAAAACATCGCATTTCAAGAGTGAAATGCGATGTGGTCAATATTGTTTTCAATTGAAGTGTGCTACTGTCAGACCAATAGACGGTTCGTTCCAGAATATAACTCTCTAAGCAAAACTTCCGCATTGAAAGTGAATGCCGCGCTAAGGAAGTGCGCAGCGTTCCTGCTCCAGGGCAGGGGCCACAATAACTCCTCGCAACGCATCCAAGTTGCTTAGAGAGTTATATTCTTGAATAGTCACAAAAAACTGCGAGCGCATGCGCTTCGCAAGAGAACATCTGATTGACACTATCCTAGCACAATTAAAATTTTTGTCAACCCTTTTCAGCTCTTTATAGGGTGTTTTTTGTTATACTTACTTGAATTATGACTTCCAAGCCGAGTAAGACATTCACGAAAGAGAATTCGGGTAACCTTGACCAAACCCTCCGACCAAACACCTGGGAAGAATATGTGGGACAAGTTAAAACAAAGGAGAACTTACGGATCCTTCTCACCGCTGCACGCGAGCGCGGTCACGCGGCAGAGCATATCCTACTTTATGGACCTCCTGGATTAGGTAAAACAACGTTAGCAAATCTTATTGCAAAGACACTTGGCACTAATATGCGTGTAACTTCAGGTCCTGCGATTGAGCGCGTTGGTGATTTAGCGGCAATCCTAACCAACCTTTCTCCTGGAGACGTCCTTTTTATCGACGAAATTCATCGGTTATCGAAAAGTATTGAGGAGGTACTATATCCAGCAATGGAATCTGGGGTGCTGGATATTATTATTGGTAAAGGTCCGTCTGCACGGACCGTACAGTTAGAACTACCACCATTTACTATGGTGGCAGCAACTACACGTATCTCGCTTCTCTCTTCCCCACTACGCTCACGTTTCTCAGGAGGAACCTTCCGTCTCGATTTTTATTCTGATGAAGAAATCGCAACCATCCTGAAGCGATCTGCCGACTTACTAGAAATTAAAACCACCAATACTATCCTCACTGACATTGCATCGAGATGTCGAGCGACACCTCGAACAGCGAATTACCTACTTAAACGATGTCGGGACCTAGCTCAACTTGAAGGTGGTAATCTTACTCCTGAGATCGTTGAGAAAACGTTTGATCTTCTTGAGATTGATCAGATTGGTCTCACAAAACCCGACCGACTGGTCCTCGATGTAATTGTACATAAATTTAATGGCGGACCAGTCGGCCTCAACACAATTGCTGCAGCAACTGGGGAAGAACAATCAACCATTGAAGATGTTATTGAACCGTATTTAATCCGTCATGGTTTGATAGAGCGCACACCACGAGGTCGAACCGCCAGCCCAGAAGCATATAGTCACCTTCAAGTAACATGAAAAGTATAGACGAGAAAATTGTTGCTATTGATACGTTCCTTGAGCAACAAACCGATCACACAAAATTAGAACGTACATTAATGCAAACAATTAAGCTGACTGAAGAAGTGGGAGAACTCTGTGAAGTGGTATTGCAAGAAACCGGAGGACAAATGCGAAGTAAGGAAGACAAACGACTTGACGTCAGTTCCGAAATAGCAGATGTGATGATATGTACCTTTTTATTAGCTCGGAGACTCGAAGTAGATATTTGGGACTCACTTGATAAAAAACTTGATAAGGTTTTAGAATGAACTAAATAAATTAAAATATGTCTGGACATAACAAATGGTCAAAAATTAAGCATAAAAAAGCTGCAACTGACGCAGCTAAGGGAAAGATTTTTTCAAAACACTCAGCTCTTATTACTATGGAGGTTAAAAAAGCTGGTGGTGATCCAAACGCAGCTGGTGTATTAGCGGCAGTTGACCGAGCTAAGAAAGATTCAACACCAAAAGATAATATCGAACGTGCCATCCAAAAAGGAACTGGCGCTGGTGCAGATTCACTGGAAGAAGTGATGTACGAAGGGTACGGTCCAGGTGGTGTTGCCCTACTTATTCAAGCGGTGACCGACAACAATAATCGAACAGCCCCTGAGATTCGCCATATCTTTACCAAGGCTGGACTTGAACTTGGAACACCAGGTTCTGCAGCTTGGGCATTTACAAAATCTGATGAAGGATACATTCCAAATACTCCAATGGAGCTCGATGATGCAACCGGAGAAAAACTGGCTGACTTCATCGAAAAACTTGAAGATCAAGATGACGTTACAAATGTATACAGCGCAGCTGATACACCTGAGTAAATATGAGAGTAATTGGTGTCGATCCAGGATATGACCGACTAGGAGTCGCAGTTGTTGAATATGATGATGGAAAAGAAACACTACTTCATTCCGAGTGTATCGAAACCGATAAAAATTTAGATTTACATAAACGTTTAAAAATTTTAGGTGATGCTTTTTCAGCAGTACTTCAAATTCACTCCCCCACCACACTCGCAATTGAAACCTTGTTCTTTAACAAAAACGCCAAGACAGCTATTGGAGTTGCTCAGGCTCGAGGGATAATTTTATATCTCGCACAAACTCACAATTGTGAAGTATATGAATTTGGTCCACAGGAAATAAAAGTAGCCATCACCGGCTATGGAAAGAGTGATAAAGAAGCTGTTATAGATATGACAAAACGTCTTGTAAAAAATGCCCCAGAATCCGCTCTTGACGACGAGTACGATGCGATTGCTGTTGGTATAACCTGTCTTGCACACTACGGCCGAAACCAGTAAAATCTGCGACTAATGCACCGTTGAAATATTGTTACGGATGCGCTACTTTGATACAAACATTTACGTAACTGCATGTATTTATGATTTACTTTCGCATTGATGAGGATGAAAATCTAAATGAAGAAGAGGAAATTGATGATGAAGATTCTTCACTCGATGACGATGTTCTCGATGAAGTAAGCGATGATTCCTCTGACGATGACGAGGATGAAGATATGGAAGGTTTTGGCCATATCGACGAGGATGAAAAAGACGATGACGAAGAGGAAGAGGACGAAGAGAGTGAGGAGGAAGAACTCGAAGATGATGCAGAAGACGTAGACTACGATACCTTCGATGATGTAGACGAAATGTAAAAAAGGCCGCTCTCGCGGCCTTTTTTACTATTTAGATAAAAGGATACTAAGCTGTTTTTTTCCTCTTCGTAGAAGTCCTACTCCATTACTAAACTCAGTGGTATTTACAGTGGCTTCAACATTATCAATTTTCTGACCATCCAATGAAATCGCTCCACTTTCAATAAATGTACGGGCCTCTCGCTTGCTTTGGGCTAACTCTGAATTCACCAAGACATCAACTACCGTCTGTCCGCTTTCTACTGCTGATGTTGGTGCATTTTCTTTTATCATTACTAACTCAGTTTCGTTTAAAGCAGCAATATCTCCTCCTCCAAACAAAAGTTCAGATACATTTTGAGCAGCTTCTGCCTGTTCTTCACCGTGAACCAACTCAGTGACTGAAAATGCTAATTTCTTTTGTGCTAACCGAGCACCTGGATCACCTGACCATTCTCGTTCAACTTCTTCAATTTCATCTAGTGCACGGAAGGTAAATAATTTAAGGTAATCTACAACACTTTCATCACTCACATTAAGCCAGAACTGATAAAACTCATACGGTGAGGTTTTTTCTTTATCCAACCACACTGCATTTCCTTCACTTTTACCAAACTTTTTACCGGTCGCTTTATCAACAATGAGTGGCACCGTGAGTGCAAATGCTTCTGCCTGTTCTTTACGACGAATCAACTCAACTCCTGAAATAATATTTCCCCACTGGTCAGAACCACCAACCTGAACCGTACATCCTTTTGATTTAAATAGTTCTAAGAAGTCATACCCTTGAAGTAATGGGTAAGCAAACTCAGTGTACGAAAGACCAGTATCACTTGAGAGGCGTGATGCGATAGCATCTTTTTTAATAAGTTCGTTCACCGTGTAATGCTTTCCAATATCACGTAAAAACTCAATTAAGGTTAATTTAGCTAGCCACTCATGGTTATTAGTGAACTCTACTGCTTCAGCACCAAAAAAAACCTCAGCTTGAGCTCGAATCTTCGAAACGTTTTCTTCGACTTGCTCAATTGTTTTTAGTTCTCGTTCAGCATCTGGTTTTGGATCACCAATCATTCCAGTTCCACCACCAACTAAGAAAATAATCTTATGACCATCATTGACTAAGTGCTTTAGTAGCACCCAAACCGCCATGTTTCCCGCGTGAGCAGAGTCTGCAGTTGGATCTATACCGTGGTATATGGTACGTTTCTCTCCATCTACAATTTGAGCGAGGTTTTCACCTGAAATTTGATGAATAAAACCCCTCGTTTCAAGCTCTTGTGATAGTTTCATAATGAAACAACTTTAGCACATAATCGTAGTAAATTGTCTAGACAACTCATGCTAGTATTGGCTGTATAACAGGCTGTTATGAAAATTAAGCGGTGGCTCAAGAAAAACTGGAAAGAAATAATTATTGACGGACTAATCTTTAGTTTTGCGGCTTTTATTATTGTCACAGCCGGTCTCTTGGTTTGGATTTCAACCTTAGAAATACCTGATCTTTCAGCGTTTGAAGAACGACGTGTCCTCCAAACAACTAAAATCTACGATCGTACTGGGGAAGTTGTTCTCTATGATCTCCACCAGGATGTAAAACGAACTATTGTGCCGTTTGAAGATATGTCACGACATATCAAGAACGCTACCGTTGCGATTGAAGACGACCAGTTTTACAACCACTTTGGGATTGATGTTCGAGCAATTATTCGTGCTGCTCTCGCAAACTTCTCTGAAGGAGATCTACTTGGTGGACAGGGTGGTTCAACTATTACTCAACAAGTAATCAAAAACTCTGTTCTCGATAGAGACAAGAAGTTAAGTCGAAAAGTAAAAGAAGCAATTCTTTCTATTAAATTAGAACGAGTGTTAGAAAAAGAAGAGATTCTTGAAATTTATCTTAATGAGTCACCTTATGGTGGAACCATTTATGGAATTGAAGAAGCTTCACGAGCCTTCTTTAATAAATCAGCAAGTGAACTAACACTACCTGAAGCTGCTTACTTGGCGGCTATTCCCCAAGCTCCAACTTACTATTCTCCATACGGTAACAACCGGGAGGAATTAGATAAACGAAAAAATCTAGTGCTCGAGCGAATGCGTATTAATGGTTTTATTACCAAAGAAGAATATGAAGAAGCTCTCAATATTGAAGTAGAGTTTGAATCACAGGCAATTACTGGTATCCGTGCTCCTCACTTTGTAATGTATATCATTGAACAACTAGCTGAAAAATATGGTGAAGAAGCAATGGCTGAGCAAGGTTTTCGAATTATTACCACTCTTGACTGGGAATTACAGGAAGAAGCAGAAAGAATTGTTAAAGAGAAAGCTGAATCTAATACAGAGCGTTTTAATGCATCAAACGCAGGTTTAGTAGCTACTGACCCAAAGAACGGTGATCTTCTCGTTATGGTCGGATCACGTGATTATTTCAGTGAAGATATCGACGGAAACTTTAACGTGACACTATCAGAACGTCAGCCGGGTTCTTCTATTAAACCGTTTGTATACGCCTCAGCATTTAATAAAGGATATCTTCCTGATACCGTTTTGTTTGATGTATTTACACAATTCTCACCTGCTTGCGACCCATGGGATCCAAGTTCTGAATCACCGTGTTATGCACCCGGAAACTACAATGGAAAATTTGTCGGACCAATTAGTATGCGCAATGCACTCGCTCAATCTCTTAATATTCCTGCCGTAAAAACCCTCTATCTTGCTGGTCTACAAGACACATTAAAATTTGCAGCTGATATGGGTCTCACTACCCTTAACGATCCAGATCGCTATGGTCTTACACTCGTACTTGGTGGTGGTGAGGTGCGTTTGCTCGACATGACACATGCATACGGGGTATTTGCTAACGGAGGTATAAAAGCTGAACCACGTACTATTCTTAGAATTGAAGACAGTCGTGGAAATATAATTGAAGAAACTGACGTAGTATCAAGTCGTGTATTAGATGAAAATATTGCGTATATGGTGAGTGATGTTCTTTCAGACGACACTGCCCGTACCCCACTCTGGGGATCTCGTGGATTACTCTACTTTAGTGGTCGTGATGTAGCTGGTAAGTCTGGTAGTACCAACAACCTCCGTGATGCTTGGATTATGGGTTATACACCAAACATCGCAGTAGGTGCCTGGGTAGGTAATAACGACAATGAAGCAATGGGTGGTGGACTCTCAGGACTTATTACTACCCCAATGTGGCGTGAATTTATGGATGTCGCACTAGAAAATCTCGAACCAGAAACCTTCCCGCAGCCACAGATAGTTACTCAAGGGGTTAAACCAATAATTCGTGGTGAATATATTGACACTCAACTTCTTCTTGAAGCAATGCAGCAGCAAAGTGAAGAAAACGAGGATGAGAATGAAGAAGAGGAAGAATTTTCAATTGATATTGCTACTGTATACGGAAACATTCACTCTATCCTCCACTTTGTAGACAAAAACAATCCCCTCGGAGGATATCCAGCAAATCCTGCTAACGATCCACAATACGAGAACTGGGAATACAGTGTCCAGAAATGGAATGAAGAAACTTTTGGACTACTACTAAATAACGACCAATCTAGTGATGAGAATAAGGAAGAGGAGGACAACTAAAATAATTTTGTCGGTGCACTATCTTTACCTAACTTATCTTGCAAAGCTTTAATTATTATCTCTTGCTTAAACATAATTTCATTTTTTAAAACACTCGGTACATTTAATGCGAGTGTTTTTGTAGAGACGGTAAAAGAAATCTTTTCTAGATCAATTGAGAATTTAGTTATTTCTTTTATTACCTCTTGAGCTGTCTTTTCTACCGAAGACTGTGGTGGTTTAAAATGGTTTTTATATCTATCGAAGAGTGCACCAATCTGCTTCATTGCTTTTGGTGTTGAGTATTCTTTCATACTCTATTTATTCATTGGCATCACCAGATATCTCAAACTCTTATCAGTTACCCCTTCCATTACCATTGCTCGTCCAATTCCAGCAAAATGCATCACAAGCGAATCATCATTAACGTGTGTAAGCGGATCCATAATGTACTGCTGGTTAAAGTTAAGTGTTAATTCTTCCCCATCAACCTGAGCCTTAACTGTTTCAGTTGTGTGACCAACCTCACTGTTTTGAGATGAAATCGTGAGATTACTATCAGTAATCATAAGTGAGACCTGGCGGAATTTATTTAAAAAGATATTTGTCTTCTTAAACGATCGAAACAAGTCATCTTTAAGCACTGTTACATGTGATTTATATTCTTTCGGGATAATTTGAGCATAATCAGGAAAACTTCCTGTAACTAGTCTTGATGAAATATATACACCGCCTGGAAAACGTAGTGCACACTGATTTTCATTTGTAATACAAACTGGATCTTCGTTAACCACCTCACATACCCGTGCCAACTCTAATGCGTTCTTTTGTGGAATCATTATTGATTGATCAAATACCAATCCCTTTTGAGAGATTGTTTTTTCCATTAGTCGAAATGAGTCGGTAGCAACCAACGTGAGTGAGTGTTCTTTCTTTTGTTGAATAAATACACTACCCAACTCTGGCTTAATCGAAGTTTGAGAAGCAGCAAACGCAACACTCTTAATTCCAAACGCAAATGTCGCACCCTGTAGCTTCATTTCTTCTCCTTGTAACTGATTCAGAGTAGGAAACTCTTCGACTGAAAAAGTTTTAATTGAAGTATTTGTATTTTCTGTTTCAAGTTGCAAAACAGATTCTTCAGTTCTAAGAGTTATGTCCTTCTGAGTAATAAACTGAATACTTTGGAGAAAAATTTGAGCCGGTACCGCCACTACACCTGGTTCAGTTACCTTACCTTCAATTGGTATTTCAATACTTATCTCTAAGTTAGTAGCTTGTAGTGTAATTTGATCTTTTTCAGCTTCGAGTCGAACACACTGAAGTACCGGTAGTGTTACATGCTTTGTACTTACTCGTCCGACAAGCTCGAGAGCTTGTACTAGCTTTTCATGTGGAATAGTTATCTCCATATTTGAATTGTAATCTATTTTACTCCTTATTATTAGGGGTGTGGAAGTGTGCAAAAGCGTAAATTATGGTGTGTTTAAAGAACATTTTCAGTGGATTTATCAAATTTGGGGTGTGAAGTAGTTTGGGAATTATGAGGATAGTACTGTGAATAGCTATTATAATCGGTTTTTTATCCCCGGGTTTACTCTCAAGTTTTAACCTTTTACACACCTCAAACATACATTCTCCTCACCATTAGTTGATTTATATAAGTAGTTATACATACGTTTTTAACAACACTACGTGTATAAGAAAAAATATCCCACCAAGCGGGATATTTTTTCTTATTTTAGGAGCAGTCTAACTTGAGTTATCTCTTCTTCGAGCTCACTATTCCCTTTTAACTCCTCTTTAATCTTTTCGCAGGAGTGGATCACTGTAGTATGGTCTCTTCCTCCTAATTTTTTACCAATCGCAGGGTATGAAACCTGGAAATCTTCACGCAAAATGTACATGATGATTTGACGGGGTTTTACAACCTCTTTACGTCTCGTTTTTTCGTAAATACTCGCTTGATCAATGTCGTAATATCGAGCTACCTTCTCAACTACATCAGTAATTGCGAGGGTTTTTCGCGGTCGAGAGCTATTTTTAATGATAGTTCTTACTTCATCAATAGAAAGTGTGCGTCCAAGGAGTTGAGATTGGCACATAATAGTATTAAGTGCTCCTTCTAGTTCACGAACATTACCTTCAATACTTTGCGCAAGGTGATCAACTACATCATCTTGGAGTGTAATACTGTTTTGTGCTGCTTTAGCGCGCAAAATTGCTGCTCTTGATTCTAAATCAGGTGCAGGTAGGTCTACAATCATTCCTTGCGCAAAACGCGACTGAAGACGTTCTTCCATGCCATTAAGAAGTGCTGGATGTTGGTCACTTGAGAAGATAATCTGCTTGTTGTTGTCATGTAATGCATTAAAGAGATGGAAAAGTTCTTCTTGAGTTTTTTCTTTACTAGCCAAGAATTGAACATCATCCATGATCAAAACATCATATTGTCGATATCGATCCTTAAAATTATTAGCACTTCCACTTTGTAGTGCATTAAAGTAATCAACTGCAAATCGTTCACTAGTTACATAGAATACTTTCTTACCAGTTTTCTTGATCTGGTTTCCTACTGCTTGAATAAGGTGAGTTTTACCATGACCAGTCTTTCCATAAATAAATAATGGATTGTATGTAATTCCAGGCTTTTCACTCACAGTTTTTGCGGCGGCGTGAGCGAGTGCGTTATATGGTCCAACAACAAATGTTTCGAAAGAATATTTAGGATTTAAATTGTCATTCTTATTAATATAGTAGTCCTCAAGCGGAAGTGCTGCATTTACTGTTTGGTTTTTATTTGATTCTTGCTTACGTTCGTTTCGCTGTGCAACGGTATACTCAATACTTCGTACATATGGAGTGAGATCGCGAAGTGTTTTAAGAATCATTGTTTGGAACTTGTCCTGGAGCCAGTCTTTAACAAAGACGCTTGGTACGCCAATAGTGGCAGTTCCATCTTCAAGTGAAATGATGTGAGTGTCTCTAAACCAGGTCTTAAAGTTCGCTGTAGTGATACCTAATTCAATTTTTACTAGTGCATCATCCCAGAGTTGTTTCACATCTACTTGTTCAGTTTTAACGATACTGTTCGTTGATGATTGGTGGGAAGTAGGATTCATATGTTCATTCAATCGTGCGGTAATTTGAATTATACCTGTGCTGAAAAAACTGTAAATATTTTTTGGTAAAAATATGAATTTTGATACAATTTTTTTGAATCGAAAAATGCAACTGTGGAAAAGGTGTGTATAAGTTATAAGCATCAATTGCTACCCTATTGAAAAATTTATTATTTCCTGTATAGTTCCCCAGTACTAATTTCTAAATAGGTATGCCAAAACGAACGTATCAACCAAGTAAGCGAAAGCGCGCAAAGACTCATGGTTTTTTGGTGCGCAGTGCTACCACAGCAGGTAAAAAGATCCTGCAAGCTCGTCGTCGTAAAGGCCGTGCGCAGCTCACCGTAAAAAAAGCTCAATAGGAGCTTTTTTTCGTTGGTATACTAACAATACTCAGTTATGTTCAGAAAAACCGAACGACTTGATCGGTCGAGCTTTGATCACTACTTTAAAAATGGTAAAAGACATCACTTTACTGAAGCGACTTTTATTACTGCGGACTTAGAATCAAAAAAAGTAGCAGTAGTGGTTGGTAAAAAGGTTGCTAAAGGTGCGGTGAGGCGTAACACCCTCAGAAGAAGAGTATATTCCCTATTAAGGGCTGAATTAGATCAAAATTATCAAGGAGTGGTTATTGTTATCCTAAAACCTCCATTTAACTCACTCACTCGAGCAGCAGCAGCTAATTTTATTAAAGCGTCAATTGCTGAAGTAATTAAAAGTACGTAGAATAGGTCATTATGTTTAGTTCTATTTGGCACAATTTTTTCTTTGATCCAGTCTATAACGCACTGGTATTTTTTATAGATGTTATTCCAGGCGGCGATGTTGGATTGGCGATTATTGCAACCGTGTTGGTGGTTAAAACAGTGCTATTACCAATTTCTATCAAGGCTGCGAAAACCCAACGCATAATGAAAGAAATTGATCCTCAGTTGCGTGAGATCAAAGAGAAATATAAGGATGACCGTCAACAGCAAGCTCAAAAAATGATGGATGTATACAAAGAAGCCGGAATGAATCCATTCGCGAGTATTTTTCTTGTATTTCTCCAAATCCCAATCATTATTGCTCTATATTTTTCTGTGTACAGCGGTGGCGGAGTGCCCCTTCCTGAAATAAACACCGCACTACTTTATTCCTTCATTACTATCCCAGCTGATATCACTATGAATTTTGTAGGCTGGTTTGATATTACTGAACGAAGTATCTCATTAGCACTTGGTGCAGGTATTACGCAGTATATTCATGTAAATATCACCATGCCAAAGATTCCACCAAAGGAACCAGGAGCTGAACCAAACCTACGTGATGATTTTATGCGCAACATGCAAACACAAATGAAATATGTAATGCCAGTTTTGATTACAGTTGTAGCGTACTCTATTTCCGCAGCAGTTGCTCTTTACTTCTTGGTGAGTAATCTCACCACCATTGCACAAGAGTTTTACGTTAAACGTCACCGATAAGAGGATTTATACTACGCTCGTGCACACACATATACTGTCACCGGATTACCACTTGAGTTATTGATCTGGGTAGTTGTCACCTGAATGTTTGGATCATTACCATTTGCTTGAGAAATCCGGTTACAAACACCTTGAAACTGTGAAAGTTGAGCACCAGCGGAGGATCCTCCGATAGGTGTGTAATCTGCCGCGTAATACACCTGAGTTGCCCCTAGCTGAGTTTGAATTGTACTTAGAGTGGAGGCGTTAGTTATTTCCCATGGCGCTACCCAGTTTTGGAATTGAGTCATAATTGCTGCTTGTAAGGCAGCGTCGTTAAGTCCAGCTAGTTGTGAGTTAACCTGAGACCCATTTCCGCTAGTAGATGGAGGGTCAATACATTGATAAACATTAAGTGGTGGTGCTGCAGAAAGATAGGTTCGAGGAGCTGTACAATCATTTTGGAACTGCACAATTTCACACGTTGGTGAACCAGCTGGAATGGAAATATATCCAGTTTGAGTAGTTGCGGTATAGGGACAGCCTGTTGCCGGTACTGTAGCAACGGTTGGGTTAGCGCCGGGTAGATTTTGTTGGCTTAAGCC
>CEQS01065380.1_pt1 | contig 15280 bp, 12 predicted proteins | sample 530981 | NCBI WGS metagenome assembly CEQS01 (sample SAMEA2621176, study PRJEB7988) | marine metagenome | biome: marine biome (ENVO:00000447); feature: mesopelagic zone (ENVO:00000213); material: "saline water (ENVO:00002010), including plankton (ENVO:xxxxxxxx)" | depth 800 m
GTATTTATTGTACTCAACGGAACTTGAAGAAAGGCAAATATCAACCGAAACACCCATAGCTTCCAGGTGCTTTGCTGTTTGTTTCATTTGAACGGTATCGCCCCCCGGACCACTAAAAAGGGTGTCTCTTGAAATCATGGCTACCCTCATGATTGATCAGTTTTTAAGGTGGGTTTTGAACTTACCCTAAAATTCACCTGATCGAAATGGGTAAAACAGGGGGTAAAAGCTAAGACCCAAATTACATACTCGGCAATATTGGTTAAAAAGCTGCCTGTAAATTGGTATATAAAAATGTATATGAACAAGGTAAGCCGGTATAAATTGGTCCAAACCTTCGTCTTAAAAAAAAGATACCATTCAATTCCTAATCTAAGAATTAGGCCTACCATACCAAAAGTTCCAATAGTTTCACCCAGGGTGTTTGGAATTCGAATGGTCTTAGTTTCGTTTAAATCCAGATCGTAAAAAGCCCTAATAATGGCATCTCCCATGATCTTGATTTGTCCAATTCCGGCACCAAACCAGTAATTCGATACCTCGGCAATTTGAGTCGCAAGAACAAAAGCATAGTAAGTTCTACCCTGGGCACTTGTGTCCTTGCCTGAATAGAGATCTCCAATACGTTCAAACAAGGGGTTGGTTGGATAAAAAATTATTAATGCCAGGAGTGTGAAAATGGATACGACAACCAGGCCAGAGAACATATAAAAGACCCTTCTTTTGGTGATAAATGATTTGAAATTCAATGCAACAACCATTACCAATGCCATTACCAGTGAAGCAATAACACCCAGCGAAAATGAAAAGACAAGCGGCGTGAGAATCATAACCAACAGGCCGGCAATTGTTCTTATTGAGTAAGGCTTTAGTAATACCCCAAGTAAGTAATAAACCACAAAAGGGACCATTAATGTAGCATAGTAAGAAGGCTCATAGGTTAGAAGGCGAATTCTGGGAAACGAGGGCATATCAATGGTTAGGTTTTCAAAGGTCCAGAGCAATTCACTAAACGGGGTGAAGAAAATAAGCAGAGCCAGTAATACAGCCATGAAGTTGAAAACCATCAAATGAGCAAAAACCTTTTCCAACCCCCTGTTGTTCTTTACCCACCAATAGAAGGCAAAGCAAAAAATATAAACTGTGAAAAGAAGGATGGTGGATTTCGCATAATAAAAGTAATCTATCCCAATAAAAAAATGAATTATGGCCCACGGAGCCCAGGCAACGATAAAATAACCGATTACGTTTTTTTGCTTGTTTTTTAACAGCCAAAAATAGAATAGCGGTGTAAGCAAAATGGTGTACTGCATTCCCATGGGCAGAAGGAACCCATTAAAGAAAAAATAGATGATGGCAATTGGCAGAAACCTATCAAACTTCATTTTTCCACTTACTTGAATTACTTCTCCAATTTGAAATTAAGGGCCCGAATCCCACTTTTTCAAGATTTTTAATCAGGAACAAGGTAGCGGTTTGTTTGAAGAACCAGATGTAGTTTTTTAAACTTCCTCCCAAAATTGCCTGCTTAACCTCAAAGGTCTCCTGGCAGCTGCGGTACCAGTTTGCATCACTTACTCCATCCAAAGACATGTTGGTTATGGTCTCATTCCAATGAAAAAATGAAGCTCCCGCACTTTTACTTTTAAGAATGAGGTCATAGTCCAGGGCAATTTTTCTCTCGGTGTTAAAACCGCCTTCCTGCAAAATTAAATCCCTACGCATAAAAGTTGCCGGATGATTTATGCTCATTTCGAGGTCCAGTTTTTCGTGATTTCCAATACGAGTTAGTTTTTCTGTTCCTTTCGACCAATATTTTATATTGCCATGAACAATATCTGCCTTTGAGGCTATATTCTCAAATCTTTTTAAGACTCCGTCCTGTAACCAGTCATCCGCATTTAAGAAAAGTACATATTGGCCCGTTGCAAGTCCAACCCCCTTATTAAACGCTTCCGCAATGCTATTATCCGACTCACTGACCCAGCGCGTAACGGGCTCCTCAAATTTTTTAATGGTTGATAGGGTGCTGTCCGTTGAGGCGCCATCAATAATAACATATTCCATGTTTTCTTCAAGTTGGTCAACCACTGATTTGATGCAGCGTTCTATTGTTTTTTCACCGTTAAGAACAACGGTAATAATGCTCAACAGGGGTGTGGAATTTTGATTTTCCGGATTCATTCCTTACTGGGTGCAGGCTGTAGCCTTAAGCGGCACTGTGGTCTTTGCTTTCGACACGAATTCCTAGGATTAATCCTAATAGAAAGAAACCACCAGCAAAAAACAATATATGCCTTAATCTAGGGAAAATAGGCTTCTCACTGGGAGAAAACTCACTAATCATCTTTATCGATCTCAGTGTTTTCAATCGACTTTTTAAGGTTAAGTATTCGTCAAAAATGCGCTCACTTTCCTTATAAACTTCAATGGGATTGATAGGTTCACCGTAGATAAAGCCATTTCCACCTGATCTTGGTTCAATGCTTTTGGCAACAATTCCTTTTAAACTATCCAGGCGTTGCAATTCAATTTCGTGTTTTTTAATCTTCGAGGTGATTTCTACCTCATCGCGTGAACGCAATTCCGTAGTAAGTGGTTGAAATTCCAGGTAATTAATAAGGGCTTCCTGTGCGTCATTTAAAACTTCCGGCGAGTAAGTTTCAATATAAATGAAGAAGGGTTTACCTTCAGCAACCGTATCCTCATTAGAGGGAACCTCAAAATTTTGATCGAGGTACAAGATGGCAGAAATCTCTTCCGCCTGTTCCTGAGAGATGTTTAAAGCAGTTTTTAAGTTGTTGTGTGATTTATCGACAGTAAGCCGGGTTAAAGACTCAATAATGTTTTTAGAGATTTGATTCGTAGTGTGATTTGCAATTAATTGTACCGAAGCTGAGTATTTTTTATCGGCTAGAAAGTAGACCCCTAATCCTGCAATTAGACCAATAAGAGTTACACCTAGTATAAGAATCCAGCGATTTACAAGGGCCGACACCACTAAATTGAAAAACCTTCCAATCTTTTGTAGCCCCCCCACAAACCAGGCAATTAGCGGTTCAAAATCTACTTCCTCGTTATCCGATTTGTTCTTAATAGAATCTTTGTTTTCCATGGTGCTTAATGTGTAAGCAAATGTAGTTTTTTACCAAGTTTATATTCTCATTGTGTAATTCTTACCTTGCAGTAAATTTTATTCATGGGTTCACGTAGAAAATTCATAAAGAAATTGGGGGTTACCCTTCCAGCACTTTCCATTCTGGGAGTGCAGGCTTGCGAAGCAGAAAAGGAAACGAAGGGAGCTGTCAGTGTATCAAAGAAGGCAATAAAACCTGTCGTAATTTCTACTTGGAAATTTGGTTTTCCCGCTAACGAAAAAGCCTGGGAAACACTGGAAAGTGGAGGTAGGGCTTTGGATGCGGTTGAGTCAGGAGTTCAGGTACCTGAAAGTGACCCAAATGTGAGTAGCGTTGGCTATGGTGGATTACCCGATAGGGATGGGAATGTGACCCTCGATTCCTGCATTATGGACGAATCAGGTAATGCTGGGTCAGTTGCCTTTTTGCAAGGAATTAAAAATCCCATTCGGGTAGCCAGGTTGGTCATGGAAAAAACTCCACATGTAATGTTGGTTGGAAAAGGAGCACAGGATTATGCACTTTCACAGGGCTTTAAGGTAGAAGATTTGTTAACCGAAAAAGCTCGTAAACGTTGGGAGAAATGGAAGACTGATGCCAATTACCAGCCTGAAATTAACGTTGAAGATCACGATACCATTGGAATGGTTGCGTTGGATAAAAATGGGGATTTAAGCGGTGCCTGTACCACTTCTGGCCTTGCCTGGAAAATGCATGGTAGAGTAGGAGACTCACCAATAATTGGAGCAGCACTTTATGTAGATAATGAGGTTGGAGCTGCAACCGCTACCGGAAAAGGAGAAGCAGTGATAAAAACGGTCGGTGCGTTTTTAATTGTAGAGTTGATGAGACAGGGAAAATCTCCGCAAGAAGCCTGCGAAATAGCGATACAACGAATCATTGATAAGAATCCGGGTTCCAAAAATTTCCAGGTGGGTTATTTGGCTTTAAATAAACAGGGTGAAACTGGGGCTTATTCTATTCAGAAGGGATTTACCTACAATGAGTTTAACCCTGATAAAAAGGAACAAAACCAGGCCGAACATTATTACGAAACGGGTGTAAGAACGTATTGAGGTTTGTCCTTTCAAATATCTCATCGCATGGATTAATATTCTTTTCATCTTTGCTCCATGCCTCGCTCCAAGGAACAATTCGAAAAAATAAGGATTAGAACAAGAAACAAAATCCTTGCTAAATCCCTGGACCTATTTGCTACAAAAGGTTATGATAGTACTTCAGCTTCAGCCATTGCTGGAGCATGTGGTCTTTCTAAGAGCAGCTTATATCACCACTTTGAAAGTAAGGAAAGAATATTGATAACCATTCTTGAAAATTCGTATTACGACTGGAAGGAAAAATATGGAGTAGCAGACCAATTTGATGAGCCCCGGCAAGAGTTAAAGAGAAGCGTTTTGGCATCGGTTCAAAGCATCAAGGAAAACCCTAAGTTCTACAAAATTCTTAGCGAACTGCAGGAGAAACTCCCTGATACTGAGGAGATGCAAAAGTTAATTGCCAAAATAAGTTCAGAAAAAATGGCCGATTACGCTTCTCTTTTTAAAAAAATGGGATTTAAGGACCCATTGGATGAGGTTTACTTTTTCGGAGCGACCCTGTCCGGGGCCATTCGAGCATATTTAATAATTGGAGAAAATTACCCGATTGACGAAATAGTAAATCGGCTACTTAAGAATTATGAAATCTTTTAACTGACCAATCGGTCAGTTAAAAGATTAATAGTTTAAATTTGCATCATAAAATAGACTAAAGGGCTATGAAAACAGCAGCAGTATTAACGACCTTATTAATAATTGGATTTTATTCGGCCACTGGGCAGGACCTTACGGCCAAACAAATTGTAGAAAAAGCCAACAATTTAACGCTTGGAAAATCTGCTAAAGGAGAAATGGAAATGACCATTCAGCGTCCATCCTGGAGTCGTACTATAACCATGAAATCCTGGAGCCTGGGGAGGGAGTTTTCCATGATATACATTACCGGGCCAGCTCGGGATAAAGGACAGGTGTTTTTAAAGCGCAAAACCGAAATGTGGAACTGGATGCCCACCGTATCTCGTATGATGAAAATTCCAAGCAGCATGATGGGACAAAGTTGGATGGGGTCTGATTTTACCAACGACGATCTGGTACGGATGAACTCCATTGTGGAAGACTACAACCACAAAATTGTAGGAGAAGAAACCATTGGAGGCTACCCCTGTTACAAGGTGGAATTGATCCCAAAAGAAGATGCCGCTGTAGTTTGGGGAAAGCTGGAAATGTGGATAGCCAAGGGGGAGTGGTATACCCTAAAACAAACAAGTTATGATGAAGATATGATTCTGGTGAACACTATGACAGCCTCAGATATCAAACAAATGGGAAATCGAAAATTGCCAGCCAGGATGGAACTAATTCCTGCAGATAAAGAAAACCAGAAAACCATTTTTGTAACGAAATGGCAGGAGTTTGATATTGATATCGATGAAACATTCTTCTCTCAACAGAACATGAAACGCGTTCGTTAATGCGAGCCTATTTCAAATTGGCCTGGCGAAACCTTTGGCGCAATCGCCGAAGAACCTTGATAACCATATCAAGTATCTGTTTTGCTATGTTCTTTGGCTTAATGATGAAGTCAATGATCACGGGTACTTATGCCAATTTGGACAACGCCATGATTAAAAGCTCAACCGGCTACCTCCAAATTCAAAACCCAAAGTACTGGGACGATAAGAACATAGACAATTCGCTTGACCTGAATGGTAGCGACATAATGGAAGTGGTAAATTCCACACCCGGAATTGGAACCAAAGTTCCGAAGCTGGATTATTTTGCCCTGGCTTCAACCGGTAATATAACCAAGGGAGTGGCCATTATTGGAACCGATGCTTCGGTAGAAAAGGAGATGTCCAACATGGATACTAAGGTATTGCAGGGGCAATATTTTTCAGGAAAAGCAGGAGCCGCAATGGTTCCGAAAAACCTGGCTGAATATCTTGAACTGGAGGTTGGAGATACATTTGTACTGTTTGGGCAAGGATATCATGGCGTAACGGCAGCCGGTAAGTTTTGGGCCGAAGGAATAATCGACTTACGAATTCCAATGATGAATAATACCCTTATTTATATCCAATTAGAAGATGCCCAGTTCCTGTTTGGTGCAGAAGGACGCTTGACCCATTTGTCTATTATGATTGATGACCCCAACGAGTTGTATGCTATTCAAGAGGAGCTTACATCAAAAATTGATGCATCGAATTATAGGGTCATGAATTGGAAAGAAATGAATGCCGATTATGTACAAATGGCGAGCAGCAAAGACGTTTCGTCCGGGATTATGATCGGTATACTCTATCTAATTGTTGGATTTGGAATCTTTGGCACCCTATTTATGATGACCTTGGAAAGGCGAAGGGAGTTTTCAGTAATGATTTCCATAGGAATGAAACGGTTTAAACTTTCCATTGTGGTATTCATCGAAAGCCTTTTGCTTGGTATGGTAGGAGGGTTAGCTGGAATTGGTTTGAGCTTACCCTTGTTGGCTTACCTTCATAAACATCCCATTCCACTTTCAGGTGATATAGCAACTATGTATGAAGCTTATGGTGTAGAACCTGAGTATCATTTCGCTTTTGCAGCGGATTTTATTATCAATCAATTTTTGGTCATTTTTATATTGTGTGTTGTGCTTTCTATAGTTCCAATCATAAGTGTAAACAGACTCAATTTTGTTAATGCATTAAGGGGTAGGTAGTATGTTGATTAAACTGGCATGGCGAAATTTATGGCGTAATAAGCGAAGAACCTTTCTTACCGTTTCCAGTATTGCATTTGCCGTGCTCATTGCTGTTGTCATGCGCGGTTTTCAGCTGGGTACCTACGACAACATGATTGAAGGAACCTTAAAGGCTACCTCCGGTCATATTCAAATCCAACATAAGGATTGGTATGATGACATGACCATTGATCGCATATTTGATTATACCGATGAGGTAAAAGAGATTGTCGCTAGCGATCCGGATGTAACTGCTTTCTTTCCACGGTTTCAAAATTTTGCCCTGGTTTCAAGCGGAGTGCATACCAAAGGAGTTCCGGTATTTGGAATTCTTCCAAAGTTGGAAACACAAGCTACGGCGCTTAACGAATTATTGGTTGATGGCGACTACCTGGAAGACAATGACAGCGGAGTTCTGATATCCAAGGAGCTTTCTAAATTTTTGAATACTCAATTGGGAGACAGTATAGTATTGTTTGGCCAGGGATATCATGGAGTTACGGCCGTTGGAAAGTACAGGATAAAAGGGGTCTTTGATTACACTTTCTCCACATTGGGGAATGCAGTGGTTTATATGACTTTGCCTCAAGCTCAGGAGTTGTACGGAGCCTATGGAAAGATCTCCACCTTAAGTATTAATCTAAAAGATAAGGACCTGGCTAAAAAGGTGAGAAAGAGGTTTGATGAAAAGTTAAGTGGAACCGAATTGATTGCCATGAAATGGGAAAAACTGAATAAGGCACTTCTGGAAAATATACAGGCCGATAGTGTTGGAGGTTTAATCATGATTTCCGTTTTGTACATGGTTATTGGGTTTGGGATTTTTGGAACTTTATTGATGATGGCAGCCGAAAGGCGAAGGGAATTTTCCATCATTAATTCCATTGGAATGAAACGAAGCAAGGTAATGGCTCTGGTGGGAATGGAAACCGTGTTTTTGGCATGTGTTGCTGTATTAGCAGGTATGGTGGTATCCATTCCAATTAAGGTCTATTTTTTCTTTAATCCCATTCATTTCACAGGAGAGATTGCCGACATGTATGCACAATACAACATTGAGCCAGTAATGATTATGTCAGGTGAACTGGGTTATGTTTATGATCAGGCTTTTGTTGTTTTAATTCTGAGTTTGGTGTCCTTGTTAGCACCACTCAATTTGATCAAAAATTTGAATGTTGTCGATTCTTTAAGAGGGAGGTAATATGTTGTTGAAAATTGCATGGAGAAATGTTTGGCGAAACAAATCGAGAAGCGCTGTAGTAATGATGGCTATTGCCATTGGTATAACAGCTGCTATTTTTTTTGCCGCCTTTATGACCGGTATGGTCAATCAACAAATCGATAGAGGAATCAAAATTGAATCTTCTCACTTTCAGGTTTGCCATCCTGATTTTACGATGAATGAAGACCTTGGAATGCACCTTCAGGGAAGCGACGAAATAATTGAAACATTAAAAGCAGATCCCACTGTAAAATCAGTGACTTCCAGGGTTATTTCCAATGGTATGGCTTCTACTGCGAATAAGGCCATGGGCGTACGAATTTTGGGAATAGATCCAGACATTGAAAAACAAACTACGCAGCTATATACCAAACTGGATACAGGGACCTATTTCGAAGGAAAATCCAGAACAGCTCCAATCTTGATAAGTCGCAAACAAGCCGAAGAACTCAAAGTCCGGTTAAAATCAAAAATTGTATTGAATATGCCTGATCTGGAGGGAAACGTCTCTTATGGTTTATTTCGGGTAGTAGGAATTTATCATTCCGGTAACGGAATCTATGATGGAAGTACTGTTTTTGTACGAAAACAAGACCTTCAACCACTTGTAAATCTACCCGATGGGCAAGTTCATGAAGTAGCCGCGATGATCAATGATTTGGAGCAGCTGCCAATAATAATCGATGGATTGGAAAAGAAGTTTCCAGATTCAAAAATCAGGGATTGGGGAGACCTTTTGCCCACAATGAAAATGTATTCCGGTTTTATCGATCAGTTTAATTTCATTCTACTCACTATAATTCTAATTGCCTTGATCTTTGGAATAATTAATACCATGCTTATGGTCATTATGGAAAGAACTCACGAAATTGGAATGTTGCGAGCGGTGGGAATGAGTAAGATGCGGGTGGCCAGTATGATTATTTTGGAGACCGTTTTCCTCTCCCTGGTTGGTGGTGTGTTGGGGTGTATTATGAGCTTTGTTATTGTAGCCTGGGTTGGCGATGTAGGAATCGACCTGTCCGATCAAATGAGTGGGGTAGAGGATTTGGGATGGAGCCCAATTATTTACCCGGAAGTAGAATTCAGTTTCTATTTTCAAATAACCATAGCGGTAATTGTTACGGCAATTATTGCCGCATATTTTCCAGCTAAACGAGCAATTAAGTTGAATCCCGCGACGGCAATTCGCGAAATGTAGAATTTGAAAATCTCAAGAAAATGGGAATTATTAAAATATCAGACTTAAAAAAGACGTATAACGAAACAACCATTCCGGTTCACGCTGTCAATGGGATTGATCTTGAATTTGAAGAAGGAGAGTTTGCTGCACTGGTTGGCCCTTCCGGATGTGGAAAGACAACTTTCCTAAACATGCTGGGAGGATTGGAACAGGCTACCGGAGGATCAGTGGAGATTGCCGGAACAGACTTATCAAACCTAAAGCCTGCCGAGTTAACGGAGTTTAGGCTTAAAAACATCGGTTTCGTTTTTCAGGCTTATAACCTGATTCCAGTGCTTAACGCTAAAGAGAACATTGAGTTTATCATGCAATTGCAAGGACACTCTGGTGTAGATAGCGAAGCCCGGGTAGATGAATTAATAGAGATTCTTGGAATTGCAGATCAAAAGCTAAAGCGCCCCAGTGAAATGAGTGGTGGGCAGCAGCAACGGGTTGCAGTAGCCCGGGCACTGGCATCTAAACCCAAGTTTGTATTGGCCGATGAGCCGACCGCAAACCTGGATAGTCATTCTACTGAAACGCTGCTCGACTTAATGAAGAAACTGAACGAGAAGGAAAACACCACCTTCATTTTTGCAACCCACGATGAGCGGGTGATGCGAAAAGCCAGGAGAATCATTCACATGGAAGATGGTAAGGTGCTCAAAGACGAGCGGAAATAACTAAATCGTGAAAGGCTGGGCTCTACACTCATTACTGATTGCTTTTACTATCGGAATAGGCTTGTGTTCATGGGCTCAGGCTCCATCAGAAAAAAAGACCATTTGGAAAAACATGCAGCTGAATGGCTATGTCAAAAACCTGACCATAGTAGCCGTTCCACCCAACAGTAGCACTGCAACTTCCAGCCAATGGCTAACGGACAATCTTATTCATAATCGATTCAACTACAAGTGGTTCATCAATAAGAATTTCACATTTGAAGCGGCCATGAGAAACCGCTTGTTTTTTGGTGAAATCCATAAACTGAACTATACCCTAAATCCATTTTATGAAGAACAAATGGATAAGGATGTTAGCTGGTTGGACCTAACCACCGTTTGGGCTGCCGACACCTCGTACATGCTTCACACCACCTTCGATCGAATGAATTTTCAAGCAACATTTGGCAAGTTGGAAGTTAAACTAGGGAGGCAACGCGTCAACTGGGGAACCAGCCTGGTTTGGAATCCCAATGATATATTTAATGCCTATTCTTTATTTGATTTCGACTACGAAGAACGACCAGGAACAGATGCTGCTGCAATAAAATATTACACCAGTTCTTCGGCAGAAGCAGAAATTGTTTTTGCCCCTTCTGATAGTATAGAAGGTACGACTTCTGCCATTAAATATAAATTCAATAAAAAAGGATACGATATTCAGGCCTTTGCGGGTTGGCAAAAGAGGTTTTGGGTAGTTGGCGGAGGCTGGGCTGGTGAAATAAAAGGCGCTGGTTTCCGTGGGGAATTAACTCAATTTGTGCCTGCCTATAGTTACATGGCCTTTAATCCACAATTGGTAGCAACTATTGACTTCGATTACACCTTTAAAAACTCCCTTAATCTGTCAGCTTCTTACTTATACAACAGCGAAGGGTTGGATACCAAAAATGGAAATTACGGTGCTTTCTTTGTAAACAGGGAATTGTCTGCACAGTTGCTGAGCCCAACCATGCACAGTATTTATGCAGGAGCAGGCTATCAATTTGCACCTATGTTTTATGGTAACTTCTTCTCCATTCTCAATCCTTCCGATTTGTCCTTTTTTGTTGGCCCTACTGCTATGATTACCGTGTCAAATAACTTTGAGGTGCTGCTAACCGCCCAATTCTTTTCGGGAACACCAAATACGGCTTACGGAGACTACGGGTCTCAATACTATTTGAGGTTTAAGTGGAATTTTTAAATCGCATAACCTTCGTTAATAGTGATTGGTTCAATATAGTTACGTTTAATATTCATTTCAACATCTTTCAATTTTATTATGTTTGATGCTACTGCTGAAAGATGGCCCGAATCGGAAAATTATCCCTGAAAATCCTTCTTCTCTCTGGAATCATAATTGGGATTTTGATTCCATTGCTATGGAACGGTCACTTACTTCATGTTCCATCGCGAGAAACGATTAAAGGTTTTCGACTTCCTGAGGCGTCAGAGATATACACTTCAGACGGTGTTTTATTAGGAAAAATCTATTCCGAAAACAGAAAAATTATTTCCATAGAGGATATTCCTAATGATCTTATCAATTGCCTGATAGCAACTGAGGATAACAGATTCCATGAACATAACGGGGTCGATTGGATTGGTTTGATACGGGTAGGAATCAAAACAATATTGATGGGCGAACATACAGGAGGGGGAAGCACAATCACCCAACAACTGGTTAAGAACCGCCATCCAAGAGTTTCATACGAATATAATTTCCTCCCCTTTCATAAAATCAGAGAATGGATTACAGCAGTGAAGATGGAAAATATTTATTCCAAAGAACAGATTCTTGTGCACTATCTCAATACAGTACCGTTTGGACACAATACGTTTGGTGTACATACAGCAGCAAAATACTACTTCAATAAGTTACCATCTGAGTTACAAGTTCACGAAATGGCTGTTCTCATAGGAATGCTCAAGGGAACTACGCAATACGATCCTCAGAGAAATCCGAAGGGGTGCCTTACGAGGCGGAATTTAGTTCTTAAGAACATGCATCAACAGGGGCATTTGACAAATAAGCAATACAGAAATGCCATTGAAACTGAACTCTCATTGACACAGAATAGTTTTAAATTGACTTTTGGGTCCTATTTTCTTCAACATATCATTACCACCGTAAAAGAAATGTGTGGACCAAGTGGAGGTAAATTAGGGTTATCCGTCGATCCCAATACGGATGGGCTAAAGATATATACTACTATAGATTCAAGGGTACAGTTGCATGCCGAAAGTGCTTTGTATAATCATATGGATTCACTACAGTTACTTTTTAATGAGGAATGGTCGGAAGAAAGGTGGCGTGAGGAAAAGAGTACCCTTATTAAATTGCTTCAACTTAAAAAACATCCTGGGTATGAATCTGTAGGTGAAGCATTGGAAAGTAACAACTCCCTGACTATAGAGGAGGACTCAATGCTTAAAAAAATGAAAACCGATTTGACAAGCCTAAGAGCTGGATTTACCTGTATTAAAAACTCGGGAGAAGTGCTGGCCTGGGTAGGGGGTAGAGACTTTAGTTATTCTCAATACGATCATGTAAAAGGTACCAGACAGGTTGGCTCCGTTTTTAAACCGATTGTTTATGTTACCGCAGTAGATCAGGGAGTTAACATTTGCAATTACTTCAAAAACGAAAAGATTTCCTATAGTCAATTTCACGATTGGCAGCCCAGAAATGCAAGTGATCGATATCAAGGAGCCTATACTATGAAAGGAGCATTGACCTGGTCGCTTAATGTGATTTCGGTACAGGTGATGCTTCGCGCCGGACTGCGTGATGTTTTAAACGTTGCCAAACAGATGGGTATCAGAGCTGACTTGCCAGAGGTAGGAAGCATTTCACTGGGCACTCCCGATATAAGCTTATACGATGTTGTAAATGCATACACCTGTTTTCCGAACGATGGTAAGCGAGTTCACACCAAATATCTTTCGAGAATTCAATTGCCTAATGGTAAAGTGATTTACAGTGATGAAACTCATAACGTAGAGGAGCTCTTTACAACCAACGTAGCTGCCACAATGACCAATATGATGGAATCCGTTGTAAATAGAGGTACCGCCAGTGCATTACGAACGGAGTATGGGCTAGCCGGTCCTATTGCGGGTAAAACCGGGACAAGCCAGAATCAATCTGACGGTTGGTTTGTAGGTTACACACCTCAGGTTACCGCAGGAGCCTGGGTAGGAGCCGATAGCCCTGAAATTCATTTTAAATCACTCGAAGAAGGCGCCGGAAGTAAAACGGCGTTACCTATTTGGGCAGGGTTTGCCAAAGAACTCCAGAACGATCCGGAACTAGCATATCTTCTGGAAGGGGAATTCACTCAACCTTCAAGAAAGGCTATGAGATGTTTGAACCAGCCAATGTATCGGCCAAAGTTTTGAAAAAAGAAGTTGATTTAAATAACAGCTGGAAAGTAAATATTTCTAATTCGCAATTAAACTCGCTTGCACCATTCTGATTTCTCCAAAAGAATATTTGCCTTTAAAGGCAGCATAGATTTCTTTGATTCCTTTCTTGGACTTGGAAAGGGAAAGTGAGATTACGTCAACCGTGTCTTTTGCTAGAAGTTGATCTATAGAAACCTTCTTTTCTTGAATTCCTCGTACCGCATGGCCTTCAATGGTAGAAACTGCCATGTCGCGAGTCTTTGCAATTTCTTTGAGACTCTTGCCTTCTTTAATCATGGAGTAGGTAACCCGATAAGTTTCTCCTTTTTCTTTCTTGGGGCCAGTGGATTTCTTTTTCCTTTTTCTGCCGCTCTTTTTGGAAGCTAAATCAGGATTCTTCTCTGCAAGATCACGGGCTTTCTCAAGGTAGGATTGTCTGCTTTTAATCCGGTGAATGGTGTTAGGGTTCGACTTGTCAATTTCTCTTCCAGCCAATACACAGTCGGTTACATAAGCAGCTTTTTCAATTTCAGCAATGGTCTTAACCAGCAATTGATCAATTTCTTCCAATCCATTTCGGTAGGTTTTGGTTCTGGTAAGTTGTTCCACCTCGGCCAAATGATGAAGCAGCTGCTTTTGAACTTCTTCCAGGAAATTGAGGTAGTAGTCACTCCCTTTCTGAAGCCGTTCCTGCAAGTTTTTGTGATCGTTTTGATTCAACAATCGAAGCAATTGGTTTTTGAATTTTTCTGTAGTTATTTTTTGCATTTGGAAATTGGACCGAATACTGGGAATGGCCATTCGCATACCCTCCAATTCAAATTCCAGCGAAGATTTTTTATCGCGACCGAGGTAGTCCAATAATTTTTCAATCGGAGTGAAATCAAATGTAACAGCTAATAGTCGTTGCAGAAATTGAATCTGGTGGTTGGCTAACAATTGAGGTAATTGCTCCTTTTTGTATTGACTTCCAATGTACGTCAACACATTGACGTCATTGCTCAACGAATGCGTATTAATCTTAGTTCTTAACATTAAACCGTCGAGGCTTCGCAATCGGCTCAAGGCGACATAAACCTGTCCAGAAGCAAATGCCTGCCCTACGTCAATAATGGCCTTGTCAAAGGTCAGGCCCTGACTCTTATGGACTGTAACGGCCCAGGCTAATTTTATGGGATATTGACGGAAGGTACCAATGACCTCCTCTTCCAGGTCTTTGGAGGTTTCGTTGACCGTGTATTTCTTGTTTTCCCATTCTTCACGACGAAGCTCATATTCTTCGTCTTCGCCATTCATAATTACTGTTATGTCTCCATGAGCCAATGAGGTTACTTTGGCAATTTTTCCGTTAAAAAACCGTGCGTCTCCACTCGTATCGTTTTTAATAAACATGATTTGAGCCCCCACTTTAAGTTCCAGGCTTTCTGCCACGGGAAACAAGTGTTCGGGAAAGTCACCGTCTGGTTCAGCTTCGAAAAACTGTGACTTGCCTTCCAGGTCATCCAGTTTTTTTCGGTTGATGTTGTCCGCCTTATAGTTGTGCGTTGTAAGGGTTATTACCCCTTCGTGATTATCAATTTCAGCTTCTGTTTTGTAGTGTCGATTCAACTCGTCAATGTCTGCCTGGGTAGCTTCATTATTCCTCAAATTATTGAGAATGGAAATAAACGAATTGTCTTCCTGCCTAAAGATTTTATCCAGTTCGATGTAGGTGGGTTTGTCTTCCCGGAGTGCATGCGCCTCAAAAAAGTGCATACTTGGGTAGTAGTTCTTAAGCACTCCCCATTCCCGATCCTGAACTATGGGG
>CEQS01010471.1_pt1 | contig 15254 bp, 15 predicted proteins | sample 530981 | NCBI WGS metagenome assembly CEQS01 (sample SAMEA2621176, study PRJEB7988) | marine metagenome | biome: marine biome (ENVO:00000447); feature: mesopelagic zone (ENVO:00000213); material: "saline water (ENVO:00002010), including plankton (ENVO:xxxxxxxx)" | depth 800 m
CATATCTTGCAGAACTACTTTTGGAAAAAGGTTATGAGGTTCACGGTATTATTCGTCGCTCAAGCTCGTTCAATACAGAACGTATAGATCATTTATACCAAGGACCTGAAGAAAAAAATCGGCATCTTGTTCTTCATTATGGTGACTTAAGTGAAACAACTAGCCTCATTCGCATCATTCAAGAGATACAACCTGATGAGATCTATAATCTGGGCGCAATGAGCCATGTAAAAGTTTCGTTTGAAACTCCCGAATATACTGGCGACATTGACGGACTCGGTGCACTGCGTCTTCTTGAAGCACTACGTATTCTTGGACTCGAAAAGAAAACTCGTTTTTACCAAGCCTCTACTTCAGAAATGTTTGGTGCTAGTAAAGCACCTCAATCTCTAGAAACTCCTTTTTACCCAAGAAGTCCTTATGGTGTTGCGAAACTCTATGCTCATTGGACTACTATTAATTATCGCGAGGCCTATGGGTTACATGCGAGTACAGGTATTCTTTTTAATCACGAATCACCACGTCGAGGCGAGACTTTTGTAACACGCAAGATCACTCGTGCTGCCGCTCGTATAAAACTTGGTATTCAGGAAACCTTATATCTCGGGAACTTGGATGCGCTACGCGATTGGGGACACGCCCGTGACTATGTGGAGGGTATGTGGCTCATGCTTCAACAGAATACTCCTGACGATTATATTCTAGCCTCTGGCGAACAACACAGTGTTCGAGAATTTTGCGAAATTGCATTCAATAGGATTGGTATCAAATTGAAATTTAAAGGAACTGGCGAGAATGAAAAGGGTATTGACATTAAGACTGGTAATACAATTGTTGCGGTTGATCCGCGCTACTATCGTCCTACCGAGGTTGAAACATTACTTGGTGATCCTAGTTATGCTGAACAGAAACTGAATTGGAAACGCGGAGTTTCTTTCACTCAACTCATTGCAGAAATGGTAGATCACGATATGTCTGAAGCAGAACGTGAACTACACTTAAAAAGTGGTGGTTTTGAAGTACGAGCTGACTCGGAGTAATTGCGATAATATACAGAGGTTATGGAAAAGAACTCAAAAATCTTCGTAGCAGGGCATCAGGGGTTGGTTGGCTCTGCCATTGTTCGTAAATTAAAAACTGAAGGCTATACTAATAGTATTACTCGTACTCGTAACGAATTAGATTTACTTGACCAACAAGCTGTGGCTGACTTCTTTGCCAATGAGAAACCAGAGTACGTATTCCAAGCCGCCGCAAAAGTTGGCGGTATTATGGCAAATAAAACTTATCCTGCTCATTTTATTTATGAGAATCTACAAATCCAGAATAACATCATACATTCTGCGTATGTGAATAATGTGAATAAGCTCATATTCCTTGGTTCCTCTTGCATTTATCCAAAGATGGCAGAACAACCAATAAAAGAAGATTCCCTTCTCACTGGACCTCTGGAATCGACTAATGACGCCTATGCCATTGCTAAGATAGCAGGTATCAAGCTATGCCAATCTTATAATCAACAGTACGGCACCAACTTTATAAGTCTCATGCCAACTAATCTTTATGGACCAGGTGATAATTTCGATCCTCAGACGTCACATGTACTCCCCGCTTTTATCAGAAAGTTCCATGGGGCTAAAAAGTCAAATATCCCAAGTGTGACGTTATGGGGTAGCGGTAATGCAATGCGCGAATTTTTGCATGTTGACGATCTTGCTGATGCTTGTATCCACTTGATGAAATATTATGATGGCAGTGAAATAGTTAATGTCGGCACAGGCAAAGACATGGCCATAAAGGATCTAGCAGCCACTGTACAAGAGATTGTCGGGTATAAAGGAGATATTATCTGGGATACTTCAAAACCAGATGGTACCCCAAGAAAACTTCTTGACGTTTCTAAACTTTCTACACTCGGATGGGAACCTAAAATAAAATTTATGGATGGTATCGCTGAAACGTATGAATGGTTCCAAGTAAATCATGGACAACATGATTAGATTGATGGAGAAAAGCTTTTTCAAGAACGAGGAAACTAAAGAGGCATTGATAGAATTCATTAGAAACACGGATCGTTTCAGTATGGGTCAACAATGCGCAGAATTTGAAACTGCTTTCGCAAAGTGGCAGGGGCGCAAGTATGCTGTTTTTGTATCAAGCGGTAGCATGGCTAACTTAGTCCTTATTCAATCGCTTCTCAATAGTGGGAAATTACAAAAAGGTGACAAAGTTGGGTTTTCAGCTGTTACTTGGCCAACCAATGTGATGCCACTTTTACAGCTTGGTTTAGAACCTGTACCACTTGATTGCGAATTAGACACACTTAATACTTCAAGTGCTCAGTTAGTTGAATTGTTATCGCACACCGATCTAAAAGCTTTTTTTATAACTAACGTACTTGGTTTTGCTGACGATATTGATACGATTGCGAATATATGTAGAGAACGAGGTATCCTTCTCATTGAAGACAATTGTGAATCTATCGGAACTAAACTCAACGATACAAAACTAGGAAATTTTGGTCTAGCATCAACATTCTCTACTTTTATCGGACACCACCTCTCTACGATTGAAGGTGGCGTGGTCTGCACTGATGATGAAGATTTATACCATCACTTACTTATGTGCCGTGCTCACGGCTGGGATAGAAATTTACCCGAGCAATACAAAAATGACCTGCGCTCAAAAAATGACGTGGATGACTTTTATTCACTGTATACCTTTTATGAACTTGCCTACAATGCTCGCCCAACGGAAATCCAGGGATTCCTGGGAAATCATCAGATTCAATACTTAGACCAGATGATTGGGCAGAGACATCTAAACTTTGAAGAGCTGAATGCGGCAGTAATTAATGCTGGAGCAATAGGGATTAATTCTAGTCACCTTTCTCTCGTTTCAAACTTTTCAATTCCAGTCGTCTTTAAAGAAAGTGACCGATTCGAAACAGTCAGAGATCTTTTTGTAAAAAATGGAGTAGAGATTAGACCTATTATTGCCGGTAATATACTGAACCAACCGTTTTACAAAAAACAAGATCTGCCTCTTTCAAGATTGCCAAACGCAGAGATCATTCACGGCAATGGTTTCTATTTTGCAAATCGGCCCGATCTTACAAATCAAGATAAAGATCTGCTCATAAAAATTCTTTCTCAAGCATAAATAATGTATGTCTGCCTACGCTTTTAACTACATTGTTACGATTCACAACAAACAAGACCTAATTGAGTCAGTGATGGTGGGCTTGATCAACAATTGTGGAGAGAACAGTACAATCTACCCTGTTCTTGATGGTTGCACCGATAATACCGAAAAAATTATAGATAGTTTGATAGAAAAAAACAAAAATATTTCTATAAAAAAAATATACGCTCCCGATGTTCATGAGATAAAATCAATAAACTTAGCACTCAAACAAATACCTCAAGAAGGCAAGGTGTTAAATATAATACTGCAAGACGATGTTATCCTATCTGACAAAAATGTGGAAGAGAATTTGGCAAAAATCTATGACAATCTCGGGTTTGAAAATGTTGGGACACTAGGCTTCCGACATGGTACAAGCCTAATTCTCGATCACCGCAAGAAAGAGGTGCGGGAAACTGATTTGATTGAAAGTTGTTTTGGAACAGGTATGTCAAGTACTGTACTTGCGCCTTATCATCTTGTAGAACGGATGGTGAGCATTCGTAGTCCAGAGTGTATTTCAAGCTATGTGTTAGAGAATGTCGGATATCTAGATGAAGCGCTTGCCCCTTACACTTGGGATAATCATGATCTCTCAATACGATGTCTCCAAAAAAATCTACGGAATTTTGTTTTTGCTCTTCCTTTTATATCTGACGTTCAATGGGGTGGTATGCGTGAAAATCCTCACCCAGAACTTGATCGTGTGCAAAACCGTAATAAACAGTACCTCTATAAAAAACATTTCGGTTTTTTGGTGGAATTTAAGAAAACAAAAAGGTATCTTGAGGTACGTTTGGCACAACCATTTTTATTACCCACCATTAGTATCGATGGGTCATTCGTAACCATGGATATGGCCAAAAACTATAGCTTAAAGCGTTCACAAATATTAAACTCAAAATGGAAGGAGTTTTATATTGATGTAATCAGAAAGAGATTACGTAATTTATTATATTTCTCTCTTAGAGTTAGGAACTTATTCAAGTAAAATTTGTTAGTATGAATACTTTATACCAAAAAACAAAATATAAATTTAAGCTGCTCTTCACCGACCCTCTGAAATTGCTTGGGATCCTCATTAGTATGGCGAAAATAGCATTTGTAACTAAAATTGATACTGGCCCAGAAGGAGCCCGCGGAACAACAGATGCAGAAAGGGATTTGTTGCAACGATACGCAAAAAAAGCCAAAGCGGGGATTGTTGAAATTGGAGTATTAGATGGTAAAACTACTAAAGAAATGGCAGAAGTTGCCTGTGTTCCCATTTATGGTATAGATCCGATCATCCCGGATAGCATGAACCGAAGATTGATAGGTACTGAAGAGAAAATAGTAAAAAATCTTGCGTTTTACTCGGATTTTCATTTTTTTAAAGACTTTAGCTATAATGTGGCAAAAGATTGGCATCACCAATTTGATTTTATTTTCATAGATGGAGATCATCGATATGAATCTGTCAAAAAAGATTTCGAGGATTGGTATCTTCTTATCGACCCTGGTGGATACATCTCTTTCGATGATTCGGCAAAAGTTACCTCGATTCCCAGCGCCGAATTCGACGGTTGGCCTGGATGTATTACATTAGTGAATGAACTTAAGCTTGACTCAAGATTAAGATTGATTGAAACAGTCGATTCAATCACTGTATTTCAAAAAATACCTGTTTAAATGTTACGTGCACTTAAAACCAAAGTACCCTTCTCTGTTTATGGCTTGAGGCGGTATGCTGGCAGTGCTGGCTGGTCACTTTTTGGCAAACTCGTAACCATGGGCATTGGTTTATTTGCCACACTTTATATTGCCCGTGCACTTGGACCCACCAATTTTGGAGAGTTGAGTTATGCACTTAGTTTCATTGCCTTATTCTCCTTTATTGCTTCGCTAGGCATCGACAACGTTCTCTACCGAGAACTTGTAAAAAACCCAGAGCAGAAAAACTTTTTGTTAGGATCTGCTCTTGTCATCAAGCTTACTACCGGTAGCGGTGCGGCTGTATTAGCAATTCTCACTGCCTGGATATTATCGTCTCCTGATGTTTCTTTACTGCTCATCGCCCTCTTGTCTATTACCTTCATAAGTCAATCTGTATTTTTTATAAGTTATGAATTTGGTGCAGCAGTCAAAGCACGTGCAGTCGCTTTGCTTTCAATTTTTGTTGTTATCGTTATCAACTTTTTAAAAATTGGTGCTATTTACTTAGGTGGCGGAGTTATTTACTTAGCGATCATCTTAGTGTTTGAGTCCTTGCTCTATGCAATAGGATACATATTCATCCGTCAAAGAACTTTCGGTACTCTTAGAGAATGGGAGTTTGACCTTTCGACCACCAAAGGTTTATTGATAGATTCATGGCCATATATGTTTATCACTGCCTTCGCTCTGATATACTCTCGCGTCGATCAAGTTCTACTTAAAAACTTGATTGATTCAACTGAAGTCGGTTTATACGATGCTGCTGTCCGATTGAGTGAATTGTGGTATTTTATTCCAACACTACTAGCAGGATCACTACTTCCTGCACTTATCAATGCCAAACAGCATTCGTTAAAAGATTACATTCATCGCTTTATTTTACTCATTCTTTTTTCTTTTGGTTTGTCCGTTTCTATCGCTATTAGTGTCTATTTGCTTGCGCCAACTATTGTCCACTTAATTTATGGTCCAGATTTTGTAGAAACAACTGGGATTTTACGCATCTATATTTGGTCACTTATACCAATGTCACTAATAATTATTGTTAATCAATTTTTCCTCGCGGAAAATGAGCGTTTTATGATATTTATTTCGGCTTTTATTGGAATGTTGACTAATATTGCGGCAAATATCTGGCTCATCCCCCTTCATCAAGGACTCGGTGCTGCTACAGCAACTCTTATTTCAAGCTGTGCAATGGTTGTTGTTTCCATATTGTTGTACGCAACCTACAAAAGGTTATTATGAGCTCATGTTGTTTTTCTAAAAAACGAAACAACACTATTCTAATTATGTACGTATGAAAACTTCTGGTGCACGATCAATCGTCACATCTGCCTCTAATAAATTTTTTCCGTCTGTTTTAAACTTAATTGGCTCTATAAAAGAAAACTATATAGCACATCCGCACATCTACGTTTGGGATCTTGGTTTATTTCCAACATTTCGTCATGAACTTTCTAATATCGAAGGCGTCACTGTGGTACCAATGCCACATTTCAATTCTTTTTGGAGAAAATGCTATACATGGAAAACGTACATTTTTACTAACCCATTCACTGACACAAGTTTGTATCTAGACGCTGGTACACAAGTTTTACAATCACTCGACGAAGTATTTACGCAAATTGAAAATGATGGATACATAGCAGTTGGGCAAGCCATTCCTTGTGAATTAATAGTGCCGAGTGAATACATCACTATCCTTTCGATGCACAACCTCGATCTTCAAAAAGAAGTCGTAACTGCTGGCATGTTTGGCTTTTCTAAACACGATCCTAATATACAAAAAGTAATCCAAGCCACACATGATGCTTCTTCATCTGGACTTTGCCTCGGATTTTCTCCAAGTGAACAATGGAAAAATAAGCCTCCGAACAAGACTTTTTTTATAAGAGATTGTAAGTTATTTCGACACGATACTACCTTACTGAGTATCTTTCTCCACAGAATAATGCCTGATGCCAAAATCACTGATCTGTCTTTATTTTCTGATGAAAGACATGGTGAAGAACATTTCGTCTGGAATCTGCGGCTACTGTACTCAAAACTTGATTACATCTCTCCTAAGTATACTCGATCAAAAAAGAATGTTATCACTTGGGTAAATAGAGCTTATGTGCAAGCATTCTTTATGCTAAAGAAACTCAGTAAGATACTTAAAAGAAACTAGGTTATGTCTATTTCAATCATTATTTCAATGTACCGTACTGATCAGCATCTTGATAGATTTTTGTATGATGCCTTGAAATTGAGCCGTGCCTTGAAACTGGCGGACATCGATCACAACTTCATTTTAATTGTTAATGACGGGACCAAAAAAGAAAGATCTGCATTGGCTAATCTCGCAAATCCGTTTAAAGTTTTATTTGTTGACCGCGAACCAATCTACGCTAGTTGGAACAGGGGCATAAAGGAAGCTGAAGGAAAATTTGTTACCTTCTGGGGAGTGGATGATACTCGTTTTGCCAAGGCAATTATTGATGGTCTCAACGCTCTGCAAAATAGCAGAGCAGATATTGCTTACTTCCCCTTCCGTTATCATCGATTCGTACAAATAGTGGGTTTGAAAATTTTAGCAAAAGTAAAAACATTTACCCCGCCAAAGTTCGAGAAAGAACGTTTTCTTAAGGAAATGCACCTAGGCCCGCACTTCATAACACGACGCGCGCTTTTTGAGCGAATCGGTTACTTTGATGAATCGTTTAAAATCGCTGGTGATTATGAATTCCAAACAAGAGCAGCTAAAGCAGACGCTTGCCTTGTGCGCGTCTTATCTACCAGTGGAATATTCCGCAACGATGGTACTACCCTTTCGGGTTCCCGTAATAAATTGCAGGCAGAAGAAAATGAACGTGTATACTCAAAAATAATATGAAATTAATGGCATTACTTCCAGTTAAAAATGAGGATTGGATACTGCCCACATATTTGAGCTCTATTTCAAAACTAGCTGACGAAATCATAGCCTTGGACGATACTTCTAGCGATAAAACACGCCAAATTCTTGAATCTGCTGGAGTGCTGGTACTCAGTGCGCCCAAGGCTGACTTTCCTAATTTGGGAGCAAAACGAAATATTTTGCTAAATGAAGGAAGAAAAAGAAACGGCACACACTTTATCTGCCTTGATGCCGACGAAATATTTTCTTCTGATTTCCTACCTCATGCTCGGGAAACAATAGAAAGCCTCAAGCCAGGGCAAAAACTTTCAATGCGGTGGGTCCACTTTTGGAAAGATACCACTCACTTCTTAAATGACGGGAATCACCCCCTGGGAAGTGTTTGGAAAGATATTGCTTTTTGCGATGACACTGCACTTCTGTACCCGGAAAAGGCACTCTCTGAACCTCGTACACCAATAGCAAATGCTCACGAAGATCTTCTTGTACCCGAAAATAAGGGCGTGGTCTTGCACTTTCAATTCGCAAATTGGAAGCGAGTACAATACAAACAAGCCTGGTATCGCTGCCTAGAATTCATCCAAGGTATAAGAGGTGCGCGTCGCATTAACGCAACATATGGAATGACGCTTAAAGATAATGGGCTTTTGACCGCTCCTGTCCCTACGATATGGATCTCCTCATTACCGCTCCCAAAACAATCCTACCAACCTAACTCAAATTGGCACAAAAAAGAAATACTCAAATGGTTTGATATCTATGGAATTGAATTCTTTGAACCGCTTCAGATTTGGTACATCCCTGAATTGCGAGATTTATTTATAAAAAAAGTCGGGCGTGAGCCAAAACCATCTGTGGCACCAAAGTGGTTATTAAAGCTTAATGCTATAAGAAATGCACTTAAAATAAAGAAATGAAAGTTAACTTACTAAATTTCAAATCGTTCATAAATAACATTTACAATGAGAAATCTTATTAAAGAAATACTGCTTGTACTACCCCGTCCTGCACGAATAGTGGCACTTAGGATACGCGAATGGTATTGGCGAACACGGATGATACGCTGGGAGAAAAAGCAGCACCCTAACCTACCGGCTCAAACCCATCCTAACCAACATATCAAAAATATCCTTATTTATCATATTACTGGCCTAGCATTTGCCGGCACAGAAAAATGCCTCCAATTGATAGCTAGTTCTCTAGCGAAAGAATACAAAGTATTTTTTATGTATGGTGAAAAAACTAGTGCCGAAGAGCGAAAGCAAACAATGCATCCTGATATTACCTTCATACCATTTTCATACAAAACTTCTGAACTTGCAGTCCCTCATCGCATCACCGAAATGCAACCACATATTAAGAATGTTTTGTCTGAGCATGCTATTGATTTGATCGTTACTGCCAGTCCCGGTTACTCTCACTACCCCTGGAATGTAATTACTAACGTCCCAATAATCCTTATAAACATTTTTGGAGCTCCTACGTTACAGAAAAATGTGCGCAAATTCATTAGCATATCAGACACTGTTCGTTTGCATGCCGAAAAATGGACGGGCAAATTATCTGACCGTGATATCACTATGTATGCACCCTTGGCACAGTTACCACCTGAAAATAGTACTGAAATGGGTCGCAACCTAAGAGCGAAATTGAATATTCCGGAAACTGATTTTGTGTTTGGACGTATTGGACGCAATGATGACAGTATCTTTGATCCAATTGGCATACGAGCTTGGCAAAGAATCGCACCAGAGTACCCGAATGTTCATTATTTAATAATGTCACCACCCCCAATACTGGTTGATTTAGTTAAACGCGAAAATATACCACGTGTACATTTCGTACCTCAGAGTGCATCCGAAGATGCCGTATGGGCTTTTCATGGGGCTATTAATTCTATGGCACATTTCCGGCGAGATGGCGAGACAAGTGGCGTAGCTATTGCTGAATCACTTATAGCGGGCAATCCCATAATTACCCATCGTTCACATATTTGGAACGCACACTTGGAGTATCTTGATGATTCTTGTGCCTTGATTGCAGGGCTTGATAACGTGGATGAATACAGCCTACACATGAAGACATTTTTTGAAATATTTAAAAAACAACCTTCAAAATGGTCAAATATGTGTGCCGCTGCTCGAACAGTCGGAATGGATAAATTTTCTCCTCACACATATTCTGTTAGAATGAGGGAGATAGTGGCTACTATCTAATATTGTCTATGAAAAATAAAAACTTCTGGTTTGGAAAGAGAGTATTAGTCACTGGGGCTGATGGGTTTGTAGCAGCTCACCTTATCAAGAAACTAATTGACAACGATGCAGTGGTAATTGCTACTGCAAGACATAAGCGTCCACTGAAAACTCTTGATTTATTACGGGAAGGAAAAGTAGCCAACCAACCAGATATGGAGTACTGCGACCTACTTGATTATGAAGAAATCAGACGCGTTTGTGATCGTCATCAAATCGATACTATTTTTCACTTAGCCGCTACAGCTATCGTAAGTGCTGCTGCTGATGCACCGATGTCCACGATTGAGAATAATGTCATGGGAACGCTTAACGTACTTGAAGTTGCCCGTATCAACAACATGCCCCGTGTGTTGATTGCCTCTTCTGATAAATCTTATGGTGATCACACTACTGATAAATATGAAAAACTCCCCTACAAAGAAAACTATGCTCTGCGCGGTCTAGATGTGTATAGTTCGTCGAAAGTGTGTTCTGACATGATCGCTCAAACCTACGCTTTTCAATTTAAGCTACCAGTCATGATTTGCCGTTCAAGTAATATTTATGGACCGGGAGATATGAATTTCACTAGACTTATTCCTCGTACAATAATGCGTTTGATGTCTGATGGACCTCCAGTTATTAACACTGGGAATGAGAATGTGTTACGTGAATACATTTATGTAGAGGATGTTGTGGATGCCTATATGTTGATGGCAGAACAAGCAGAAAGCTACTATGGTACTGACCATAAAAATATCCCCCGAAGTGGAGTTGATACATATGGTTGGCCAGCATTTAATGTTGGTTCTTACACCAAAAATGATTTGATTGACATTAATAAGTGTTTAAGTATCAAGAGTGTTGATTCTCTCATAAAAATACTCCGTGAAAAAGTACGAGATATAGAACCAAACATTATCCCCAAACCATCAAATTTTATTGAAATACCTGATCAGTATATTGATGCATCAAAATTGTTTGATTTGGGATTTAAGCCAAAGGTTTCTTTTGAGGAAGGTATAGAAAAAACAACGACTTGGTACAAGAAAAACTTCTCAAAACTTGAGCCGTTAGCTGCCAAGTACTTAGAGTAAAGTCTGGTATGCGAGAAATATTTTTTAAACTAATCTCACTGCTCAATAAAGTTACGGGCAAAAAGTTTTTATACATTACCCCAAATCAGTATAATGACCTTGGGAAAACTGCCGTATGGTGTGATCTTGGCTTCTGGTATGTTGGCAATGTTTACAATAGTTCTGACATAGCTTACGGTATTGCCCAAAATGGTATAGTAGAAAAAGAAGATACGAGCTTGGTGACAAGCATACTTAACACACTTGACTCTCCAAATGTATACGATATAGGTGCTAACACCGGTTACTATGGTATCTTTGCTGCGACAAGATTCAATGCATCAGTGTATGCTTTTGAGCCTATACCAGATTACATTTCTTGTATAAAAGAATCATCGCGAATTAACAGAGTAGAGGATAGGGTCACTACGCACACCCTTGCTCTTGGTGATCATGAGTCAGAGCTTGACCTGAATTTATCTGGTTCCGGCTCCACCCTCGCTAAAGATTTCCTTGGCGATACCCCTACTCCACATATGTCCGTAGCTGTTAGAACGCTGGATTCGCTTGATCTTCCTACGCCAGATTTTATTAAAATTGATGTTGAAGGATATGAGTGGGAGGTGTTACAAGGCGCATATAAAACCATCTCTCGTTACCAACCTATCTGTTTTATTGAGATAGCTAAAACACTATCTGAACGAAATTTTGTGCACTCACATTTTGAGGACATTATAGAATTTTTTGAAAAAATGGGATACAAAATAGAAAGAAATACCAAGAACGGCTTAGTTGCGATTGATAATGTACCAGACGGAGTATCAATGTATCTATGTAAACCTCTAAAACAATGATTCTCACTATTTACACTCATAGTAATTCGCTCTTTTCAGGAGAATTTTGGAAATCTTTGGTACAGAGAATTAATGGTAAGTATTCGGGACCAAATGCTGTGCGCGATAGTTTACTTCGTGGTCTGGAAGAAAACAGAATTGAATACGAATTAAACCCAGTAAAACCTAGTGGAGATACCGTTTTAGTACTTTCGGGTGTTGAAGCGCTTAAAAATGCGATTCGTGCTAAAAAGCGTGGAGAAACAAAAAAACTTATTGCAGGCCCAAATATGGTTGTTACTCCTCATGATTCAAGTAATGTAATGCACGCAGATGCTATTGATACAATCTTAGTTCCATCGCAGTGGGTTGCTGACTTTTGGAAACACGAGGCAGCAGAACTTTCGGAGAAAATATTTGTATGGGCCGCAGGTGTTGCTGTAAAAAACTCAAGTTCACGAACTGGCGCTCCTGTTATATACGACAAAATGAGAAGCAAGGAGTTACTTACTCTAGCTGACGAAGTCGTTAAAAGTACTGGCAAAACCCCTAACGTCTTCACCTACGGAACATATAGACATTCTGAATATCTTGAAGCTCTATCTAATGCTCCTTACCTTATTTACCTTGCACAGTCAGAAAGCCAAGGTATTTCTCTGCAAGAGGCTTGGTCACATAATGTTCCGACTTTTGTTAACAAAAGTACAAAGTGGGAAAATAAGAACTACTCTTTTGAATCAGCGCAGATAAATGCGCCATATCTTACTAACAAGCTAGGTGGTATATTTGGCAATAAGGACGAACTTTCCTCACTCGTAGCTGATGCAAAAACCTTGAATCCTAAACATTATTGCGACGAGCACTTGTCTGATGATGCAAGCATAAAAACCTTACTTACTTTGATATGAAAAAAGCTGTAAAAAAGATACTTCGAATAGTACAGATACCTTTCATATTCTTGGACTTTTTGCGTTTCCGCAAAAATAATACCGACAAACGATTCGTAGCAAAAATCTCTAATGCTTACCCGTGTATTAAAGACAAGACTGTGAAAACTGGGTTTGACAGGCACTATGTGTACCACACCTCTTGGGCAGCGCGAGTATTGAAAGAAATCAACCCAAAAGAACATATAGATATCGCGTCGAGCCTCTTTTTTTCTTCTATAGTCTCTGCTTTCATACCTATAAAATTCTTTGATTATAGACCTGCAGATCTAGAATTAGATAATTTGGAAACGGGATCGATTGATCTCACACATTTAGATTTCGCTGATGACTCTATTCCCTCTCTTTCTTGCATGCATACTGTTGAACATATAGGGCTCGGCCGTTACGGTGATTCGATTGATCCACAGGGTGATATAAAAGCAGCAAAAGAATTAGCGCGCGTTGTTTCTCAAGGCGGCTCACTTCTTTTTGTGGTTCCTATTGGAGAAAAAGCATTAATCGAGTTCAATGCGCATCGCATCTACACATACACACAAGTTCTTGAGTTGTTTCCAGACCTAGAATTAAAAGAATTCTCTCTCATTCCTGAACACTCAAAGCAAGGTGGCTTAATACGAAATGCTGACCCGACTCTACTGGAGGGAGAACATTATGCCTGCGGTTGTTTTTGGTTTAAGAAGCCAGGAAAAAATTGAGATGATTATCGTAAATGTCAAAGGAGGGTTAGGCAATCAAATGTTTCAGTATGCGCTGGGTCGTAAGCTTTCTTTGAAAACCAAACAGGAGCTAAAACTCGACATTACCACATTAAAAAGAGTTGATAGCGGTAAAGATACGCATCGCTCGTTTACTCTTGATGCGTACACTATAGAGAAAAATATCGCCACACATCATGAAATCACGCTCTTAAGATATCCTTTTGGAATCATATCAAAAGGTATTCGGTGGTTTCGATTAAAGATACTGGGGCAAACCCATATCGGGTTTGAAAAAAATATTTTATCAAAAACAGGCAGTATGTATCTCGATGGTTATTGGCAATCACCAAAGTATTTTGAAGATATTCGCGACGTGCTACTAAAAGATTTTCAGCTCACAGCACCGACATCCAAAATAATGGCATCGTATCAGTCAGAGATAGTTAAGGGAACACCTGTCTCTGTTCATATTCGTCGTGGTGATTACGTAAAAAATCCGCGTGTTTTGAAAGAATTTGGAATCTGTTCACAGGCTTATTACCAGAAAGCTGTTTCGTATGTACAAGAACACGTTACTGAACCTTCTTTCTTTATATTTTCAGATGATATTGCCTGGGTAAAAGAAAACATACCTTTGCCAGAGAGCACAGTATATGTTTCTGACCCTACTCTTTCGGCTGAAGAAGAGCTCATACTTATGAGTAGCTGTTCCCACAATATTATAGCCAACAGTACATTTAGCTGGTGGGGTGCGTGGCTTAACCAAAATCAAGAAAAGATTGTGATTGCGCCTACTCCTTGGTTTAATAAAAACAATCATCTCTTTCAAGATTTAATTCCTGATTCATGGATACAGTTGCCGAGAAATTAAATAAACGCCCATTGGTAAGTATCCTGATGCTTACGTATAATCGAGCTCCTTACATACAAGATGCTGTTAAGAGTGTGTTGGCACAAACATACCAAAACTGGGAACTTATCCTTATTGACGATGGTTCAACAGACGAAACTGAAAGTATTGTATTGTCTTACACCGATAAACGTATACGCTATAAAAAGCATGCAAAAAATGAAGGTTTATTCGTACGCAGAAAAGAATCACTTACGTACGCAAGTGGTGAATCTGTCGCCATTCTTGATAGTGATGATATGTGGAGTTCCCCTCTAAAACTTGAACAACAAGTACTATTCTTGGAGAAGAACCTAGACCACGTTCTAGTCGGTACTTTTATTACAACAATAGACGCGAAAGGAAATGCTGTGGGTAAGGATTCTTACCACATAGCTGATCAAGATATAAGAAATAATTTGCTCATTCGTAACCAATTTGCTCATTCTAGTGTCCTCATTCGTAAGACAGCCCTTGACCAAACAAAAGGGTACCAAGCAACACTTGCAGAAGACCTAGAGCTTTTCTTGCAACTTGGACAGTTTGGAAAACTGGCAAATATTCCAGAATTCTTTACAGAACATAGAGTCCATGGAAAAGGAGCGAATGATTATGGTATTGAAATGGCAAAAGCATTACAAAGAATAATTAAAATCCATAATAATTATCCTCACCCATATATAGCATCAATCAAAAACTTTTTTCGTATTCTTATTGGGTATGGAAAATTATATTTGTCGTACTAATTCCCAAAATATAACTCTTTTGTTTTTTGGAACATTGCTGTT
>CEQS01036167.1_pt1 | contig 15205 bp, 16 predicted proteins | sample 530981 | NCBI WGS metagenome assembly CEQS01 (sample SAMEA2621176, study PRJEB7988) | marine metagenome | biome: marine biome (ENVO:00000447); feature: mesopelagic zone (ENVO:00000213); material: "saline water (ENVO:00002010), including plankton (ENVO:xxxxxxxx)" | depth 800 m
AAAAGACGGGCGTTACATCCTTATCTAACCACAATATACTTTAAGCTATCTGTAGCCACGCTTAAACGCGTGGTATTATAGAGCGTATCACTATGATGTCTTTCTTTAAGATTGAAGATACCCATTACCTAGGCATTGCATACTGGGTTCCTCTAATAGCTATTTTTGCAATCATGTTTGTGGTCTTGCTTGCCATATATCCACCACTAATTGTCGCTATCCTTACATGGATTTTTATCCTCGCTCCACTGTGGGCACCCATAGTTCTTGGCACAATATGGTGGGCGCAGTGGATTAAATACATTCGAGCAAACTTCATTGCTGCACAAACCTCAGTACTCTTAGAGATAAAACTACCTCGTCAAATTCTAAAAACACCAAAAGCTATGGAGGCGGTTTTTTCCGCTCTCCACGTCGGTCCCGGTGAAACAACGTTCATATCTCGCTCGTGGGAGGGAAAAGTGCGTCCCTGGTGGTCACTTGAAATTGCATCAATAGAAGGAAAGATACATTTTTATGTATGGGCATGGGAAAAATATCAAGATTTTATTGAATCACAATTTTATGCACAATACCCTGATATAGAGATTCACCAAGTTGAAGATTATTCTGCAGGTATACAATATGATTCCAAAAAAAATAATGTATGGGGTATGGAGTATACATTGAATAAAGCGGACGCATACCCAATCAAATCGTACATAGACTTCGAACTCGACCAAGATCCAAAAAAAGTCGAGCACGTTGTTGACCCACTATCAGGAGTTTTTGAAAAATTGAGCTCATTAGGACCAGGAGAGCAAATGTGGATTCAGATTCTTATTCGCCAAAACAAGGGTGTAACTATCGATCACACATTCGGAAGACGAAGTAAATCGTGGAAAGACGAGGCTCAAGAAGAGATTGAGCGAATTTATGAAAAAGCAAAACCGACCAGCAAAGATCCAGTAACGGCAGAAATAACTGAGGGATATCCACAATTAAAACCTGCAGAAGTAAACGTTATTAAAGCACTCGAACGCAGCGTTGACAAACAAGGATTCGATGCAGGTGTTCGGGCAGTGTACATAACAAAGCCAGATGTTTTTAAAGGAAACAAAATTCCTACAAATATAGTAAATCTTTGGAGTACATTTGGTTCCGGTTATTTAAACAAATTCGTCCCTGGCAATACATGGCACGTATCACTCGATTATCCATGGCAAGATTTTAGAAATATGCGGGCAGCACGATTTTCGCGTCGTATACTCGACGCATACCGTCGGCGTAGTCTTTTTCATCCACCATACGAACGTCCTCGTTTCGTGCTAACGACAGAAGAATTAGCGACCATTTATCACTTCCCAACAGCAGAAACAAAAGCTCCAGGAATACAAAGAATCTCTTCTACAAAGGGAGACGCACCAACAAATCTTCCAACATAGTATGTTTGAGTACTATACAAAAAAGCTAAAAATGTCTTTTGAGCGTCTGTATGTGCGTTTTCTATGGTACCGAGAACGCGCACGTAATACAGTATACGAGTGGCATGATACACGAATGCACAACCTAAACCAACGAACATTATTTATACTTGCAATTGGTTTACTTTTTGTATCTGTACTATACATAGAGAGTTTCCGTCCAACGGATAATTTTCCGGTTGAACAGTATATAACCATTGAAGAAGGGGAGACACTGCAGTCGCTTTCCCAAGTACTAGAAGACAAAGATATTGTGCGGAGCGCCGACTGGCTAGAAATTCTTGTTCGGCTTCGTGGTGGACAACATTCGGTTCAGGCAGGAGATTATCTTTTTGCAAAGCCAGTCGGAGCGTTTTCGGTAGCGCGTATTATTACAACAGGAGCATACGGTCTTGAACCAATTAGAATCACTATACCCGAAGGAGCGACAATTGCCGATATGGCAATCATCTACGACAAACGTCTCTTTAAATTCGATGCAGACAAGTTCCTGCGTGACACGAGTAATCTTGAAGGATATCTTTTTCCCGATACATATTATTTCCTCCCGAATGTTCGTGAGGATGAAGTAATTCGCGTAATGCAAGATACATTCCAAGCGCGCATTGCAAAATTTGCAGACGATCTTGCTGAATCTCAGTATTCCCTTCATGAAATAATTACACTTGCGTCTATTATTGAGAAGGAAGCATGGAAACCAAAAGACCAAAAACTTATATCTGGCGTATTATATAATCGTCTAAACGACGATATGCTCCTTCAAGTAGACGCAACGTTTACGTACACGGATGGCAAGGGTACGTATGACATAACACTGGCTGACCTGAGGGACACGGAAAACCTTTACAACACCTATGTGTATAAAGGACTGCCACCTGGGCCTATTGCCGCGGTTGGTGAGGCTGCAATAGACGCAGCACTCAACCCAACACCGAGTGATTTTTATTTCTATCTGGCTGATCGTAGTGGAACAACCTATTTTAGTGCTACGTACGAAGAACATCTTGCAAAAAAACGAATATACGTTGACTAAGTAGAGGTGGTTATATATTCTCCTCATACCTATGAAAAAAGTTTTTGTTGCACTTTCAGGTGGAGTCGATAGTTCAGTTGTCGCACACCTATTACAAAACCAAGGGTGGGATGTTACCGCCGTTTTTATACGTGTGTGGCAACCTGATTTCATGCCTTGTACTCAAGACGAAGAAGAGCGTTCTGCGCTTCGTGTTGCAGCTGCACTTGGAATTCCATTTCGTCGTGTTGATCTCTCTGACGAATACAAAAAGGGTGTCGTCGATGCGATGATTTCAGAGTATCGTGCGGGTCGCACGCCAAATCCTGATGTGCTGTGTAATGCTCAGATAAAGTTTGGTGCATTTCTTGCATACGCTAAACGTGAGGGGGCTGACAAAATAGCAACAGGTCACCACGCGCGTATTCATGAGCAGGAAGGCACCTACACACTCCTTCGTGGTATCGATGAGACTAAAGATCAGGCATACTTTTTATGGAAGCTTACTCAGGAGGAACTCCGGCATACTGTAATGCCGATTGGTGAAATGTCTAAGAGAGATGTCCGAGAGTATGCAAAAAAACATGCCCTTCCAAGCGCGCGCAAACCTGATAGTCAAGGACTCTGTTTTATCGGCCATGTTGATATGAAAACGTTTCTAAAAAATTTTATCAAAGGAAAGCCGGGAAAGGTTCTAGATGAAAATGGAAGGACAATTGGAAATCATGAGGGTAGTGAGTTCGTTACTCTTGGACAACGAGGAGGATTCACCATTACAAACCAAAGTGCTCATGGACGCGTGTACTATGTTATACAAAAAGATGTCGCAGCGAATACTATTACTGTTTCTACCCAACAGGATACTATCGACGCAGAAAGAGTAAAAATAAAACTTACTGATACTAATTGGCTTATGCCGATTCTACCGTCAAAAGAATATAGCTGCGAGATTCGCTACCATGGTCTACCTATTGTGTGCACAGTAGAAATAACCGGAAAACACGAAGCGTTTGTGCATACAACTAATGCAGTACTCGTAGCAACAGGACAATCCGTTGTTGTATACGAAAAAGATGTCTGCTTCGGTGGAGGAGTGGTTGCATAATTTTATACACGCTAAAAAATGAAAAAAATTTCTCTTCGCGTATAATCAGCCTATATGGCTACATTAATTACAAAGATGAACGGCGAGCAAGAGCCGTTTAATCCAGAGAAACTAGACCGATCGCTTGCACGTGCTGGAGCCTCAGCAGACATACGAAAAAGAATTGTTCAACATACAGTAGAGACAATTCATGATGGAATAACGACACAGAAAATTTACCAACACGCATTTGATTTACTGCGTACAGAAGAAAGAAAACCTGTTGCTGCTCGTTACTCAGTCAAACGCGCGGTACTTGATTTAGGCCCTTCTGGATTTCCATTCGAACAATTTGTAGCTGCAATCTTTGAATCGATGGGATATACAGATGTACAAACAGGAGTTGCTGCACAAGGCAAGTGCGCACCGCACGAAGTTGATGTTATGGCTAAGCACCAAGGAAAACATATCGCTGCTGAAGTAAAATTCCACAATAGCCTTGGTACCAAAACAGATCTAAAAGTTGCACTGTATGTAAAAGCTCGATTTGATGATTTAACAAAAAAGGGAAATGCGGTTGACGAAGGCTGGCTCATTACAAACACTCGATTTACTCGAAACGCAGCACGATTTGGAAGTTGCAGCGGAATGAGTTTATTAGGCTGGGATTATCCACGCGGTCGCGGACTTGAAGTTCTTATCGACCAAGCAGGAGTTCATCCAATTACAGCACTGACGTCTCTGACGCAAGGTGAAAAACGAGTATTGCTTGATGCCAATATCGTATTGTGTCGCCAAATGCCTCATACTGATGAAGATATGCTCTACTATGGTATACCGAAAGAAAAACACGAACTTATTCGCGAAGAGACAGTTAAACTTTGCACTATTCCAAAAGTTACACCCATGACAGCACGGTAATTAATCGTTACAATACACATGTATGATAAAAATAATTGGAAGCTTCGCAGTAGGATTTATTGTTGGACTTATTATAATTTTAGGATGGAATGCATATACTGATGCCCGTCTAGCACAAGTAGTGGGACAAACAACGATACCAGACTCAATCCCTCTAGACACAAATACCCCAAACAATGATCCAATAACAACCGAAGAAATAACCGTGGCTACACCCTCAATAGATATAACAGTAAACGATCAAGCTGCCGGGAGTGCAGTACTAGTTACGTCAGTGACACTTTCAACAGATGGATGGATTGTTGTACACGAAGAAAGAAATGGACTTATTGGAAATGCGCTTGGTGCTAAGCGAAGAAATGCTGGCACGTATCAAAATACTATTATTCCACTGTTACGTGACACTCAAGAAAATACTCGTTACTGGATTGTGCTTTATAATGATGACGGTGACAGACAATTTAATCTTTCGACAGATTTCCCGCTTAAAAATACTGAAAATGAACCGATTATTAGTTCATTTTGGACACAATAAATATGTTCTTCGAATTTGACCCAACTCTTTTTACTATCTTTTTTCAACTCACTCTTGCAGCGCTTCTTGGGTTACTTCTTGGTGCGGAGCGATCTATCGCAGGAAAAAGTGCTGGAATGCGAACGTTTGCACTTGTATCGCTCGGTGCCTGCTTGTTTACTGTTATTTCAATTCTGATAACAACAGAATACTTCGGTAAAGTAAACTTTGATCCAATGCGTGTTCCTGCCGCCATTATTACTGGCATTGGATTTATTGGTGCAGGTCTTATTATGTTTCGTCAAAACCTTATGCGTGGACTGACAACAGGTGCTGGTATGTGGATTGCAGCTGGAGTAGGTATGGGAGTCGGCTTTGGTTTGTATGCTATCGCAGCATATACAACAGCTCTAACACTCTTTATATTCACTGCAGTTTGGTTTATTGAAGCAAAACTTAAAGTACATTTTGGTCGTCACAATGTAGAACCTATACGTGACAAAGAGGAGACTTGGGAATAAAAGGTATGTCTTCTTTTTATAAGCCGCATCGAAAAACAGACTGGAATTACGGAGGTCCACGATGGAGATTATCTCGCTCAAAAATAGATCTTTTCGTATCGTGTCCTCGTTGTTTTTATATAGATAACAAATTAGGAACCGCGCGTCCTCCTGGCTTTCCATTTAACCTTAACTCAGCAGTTGATGCTCTGTTTAAGGTTGAGTTTGATTTGCATCGTACGGCACAAACACCACATCCAATTATGCAAGAATACAACATTGATGCCGTACCATTTCAACATGCTGAAATGGACGAGTGGCGCGAAAACTTTAAGGGTGTTGCGATACAACATGCGCCAACAGGCTTTACGGTTTCAGGAGCTGTAGACGATGTATGGGTGAATAAAGAAGGTGAGTTATTCGTTGTCGATTACAAATCGACAAGTAAAGACGAGCGTATAGATGCGCTTGACCAAGACTGGCACGACGGATACAAACGACAAATGGAAATATATCAGTGGTTGCTTCGACAGAAAGGCTTTACTGTTTCTAACACTGGCTACTTTGTGTACGCGAACGCACGAAAAAACAAAGAGATGTTTGATAATCGTCTCGATTTTGAAACAACACTCATTAGCTATGACGGAAATGATAATTGGATCGAACAAACGCTCGTCAACATAAAGCGCTGTCTCGACGACCCACGAATCCCCAAAGCAGCACCTGAATGCGATTATTGTACATATCGTGAAGCAGTAGGGAACGTGGTGCAAAAGAACAAAGAAGAACGCGCAGAAAAAACACAAACACAAAAGCAATCACCGAAAAACAATGATACACTTTTTTAGTATGAATACGGGTACTGTATTTGCAGAACGAGTAAGAGATATAGTGAGAACCATACCAAAGGGAGAAACTAGGACCTATAAAGAAGTAGCGACCGCAGCTGGTTCACCACGCGCTGCACGCGCTGTCGGTACTCTTATGCGAAATAACTATCTAGAGGATGTGCCGTGTCATCGGGTTATTCGTTCAGACGGTCGTTTGGGTGGCTACAACCGCGGTGGGATTGAAAAAAAGAAAGAACTTCTTACTCTCGAAGGATTTTATACAAACTAAACACCTGAGTCGCAATTTCAAGCTCCACATGTGCTATGCCGACTCCTATCGTATCTGTAGATATTCGAAACTATATCAGTTACCTGATATAGTTTGGGGATTTTTAGCGATTAATCGCTAAAAACTGCAATATGCTACTAGATACTTGATATATAATTACTACTTAAGGAACTGGTACACAGCAATGAATGGCTCAATTTGGTGAGGCATTCATATGTTCTGCCCTGTAACCACGACATTTGCCGCTGTTTTTATCTCTACACTTTTAAAAGCTTCAAAAACGCTTTTTCGTCTGTGTGCGGACCAATAATTGTAAGGTTGAGGTTCTCTGTTTTAAACAATTCAGTAGCAACTTCTTTTAACTGATTCGCAGTAACCTTATCTATTTCTTTATTGAAAGCATCGAGGCCAGTTTTCTTGCCACGAACAAGTGCTGTGTAGCCAATAAACTGCGCTTGCGCATCTGTCGTATCAAGAGAAAGCGCAAGTGTGCCCTTTACGTACTCTTTTCCTTTCTGTAACTCTTGCGGTGTAACGACCTTCGTGGTCATTTTCTTCAATTCTTTCAAAATCATTTTGACGGCGTCCTTTGTGCTTACATTGGCAACACCTGCTCTCATATAGAAACTTCCCACATCATTGTAGACATCATTTTCTGCTCGAACATAGTACGCAAGTCCTCGCCGTTCACGAACTTCCGTAAAGAGACGACTCGACATGCCGCCGCCCAAGATAGCAGCAAGTACTTCGACGACTGCTTCATTCTTGTGGTCAAAAGGATACGAAAGTACGGACAACACAATGTGCGTCTGGTCTGTTTTCTTCTTTTTTATATTCACTCGTGGTTCTTGCTGTTCTATCTCATACGGAACACATTCTGGAGTCTCGCCGAGACGCATATCCTTAAATAGTTTCTCTGCTTCTTTAAGAACTTCTTTTTTCGAAAAAGAACCCGCAACGCACAATGCCGAATTTTTAGCTACATAGTTTCGGTTGAAATATTTAGTAAACTGTTTTCTTGTGAATGAAAGAATGTTCTTCTTTGGACCAAGGATAGTTCTTCCAAGTGGGTGGTTCGAACCAAATAACGTAATGTCAGCATCGTCTAAGACTGAGCGCATTGGCATGTCTTCGTACATATTAATTTCTTCCACAACTGCACCGCGCTCTCGTTTTATTTCAGCTGGCGGCAATGTAGGGTTCAGAAAAATATCTGAAATAACGTTCAGGGCAGTACTAATGTGCTTCTTATCTACTTTTGCATAATACGCAGTATGGTCTTTTGAGGTAAATGCATTCATTTGTCCACCAACTGAGTCTATTTCTTCTGCTATTATTCGAGCATTCTTTCTGTTCTTCGTGCCTTTAAAGAGCATGTGTTCAAGGAAGTGAGCCATGCCGTTTTCTTCTTTTGTCTCATACCGTGAGCCAGTTCCTGTCATAACCATCACCGTTACGGATTCTGAACCTGTCGAAGGAGCAAGCAATACCCGCATCCCGTTTTTTAGTGTGTGTGTTTCAAATTTCATAGTCTGCATAGCATACATCTTTTGCTCACATTCACAAAAGTGGTATGCTAGAACAATGTTATTTTGGGGATTAACGCTAGGAATTATAGGTAAAGTTTTATTGGGTGCAACGGTCATTATGGTACACAGTAAAATTACGCATGAAAAGCGAATCGATGGGCTTGTCCTTATGGAAATGAAACGAGAAAAAAGAATTGCTCTTATGGGAATTGTGCTTATGATTATTGGGTATGTTCTCGAGCTTGTATCCTATGACCTCCTTGGATTTATATCATTCTAGTGGTACGTTCTTGTAAAGAGTAGTATGAATGCAAATGATATTCGAACAAAATATTTAGATTTTTTTGCCGCACGTGGACATGCGATTATTCCGTCTGCTTCTCTAGTTCCAGAAAACGATCCGACAACACTTTTTACCGGTAGTGGTATGCAACCAATGCTGACCTACTTTCTTGGGGAAACACATCCAAAAGGTACGCGTATTGCCGATTCGCAAAAATGTTTTCGCGCTGAAGACATAGACGATATAGGAGACAACCGGCATACAACTTTTTTTGAAATGCTTGGTAACTGGTCACTTGGAGATTATTTCAAAAAAGAACAGATTCCGTGGATTTTTGATTTTTTGGTACATGAGATAGGGCTCGATCCTAAAAATCTATACGTCACTGTATTTTGTGGTGATAAAAAGAACAACATTCCAAAAGATGAAGAAACGCCAATGCTTTGGCAAAAGGTGTTCGATGACGCTGGAATAGATGCAAAGATAGTAGAAATGGGCTCGCAAGATGACGGCGCGATAAAAGGAATGCGGGGCGGCCGCATCTTCTATTATGATGCGAAAGAAAACTGGTGGAGTCGTGCGGGAGTACCCGACAATATGCCTACTGGTGAGCCCGGCGGACCAGATTCTGAGATGTTTTATGATTTTGGCACTGAACATGACATGCGTTTGGGGGAACACTGCCACCCAGCTTGCGACTGTGGCAGATTCATGGAGATTGGAAACTCTGTGTTTATGCAGTATGTCAAAAAAGACGAAGGCGTTTTTGAGGAGCTTGAACATAAAAACATAGACTTTGGTGGTGGCTTGGAACGTATAGTAGCCGCGGCACAAAACATGCCCGATGTATTTCTCGCAGTAAGCTCACTTACGGATATCGTTCGTCACTTAGAAAATGCAAGTGGGAAAAAATACGAAGATGATTTAAAAAGTTTCCGTATTATTGCTGATCATATTCGTGGTGCGCTATTCATGATAGGAGACGGTGTGCGGCCAGCTAATACAGAACAAGGGTACTTTGCTCGTCGCCTTATTCGTCGCAGTGTTCAGTATGCTGATGCGCTAGGTATTGCCGAAGGAACATTAGTTGATGCTGTGAGTATTGTTACAAAGTCTTATGAGGAACACTATCCAGAATTAAAGGAACAAGAAGCAGAAATAAAAGAACTGTTTGCCGCTGAAGAAACTAAATTTAGAAAGACACTCACAAAAGGTATGCGCGAGTTCGAAAAACGTGCTGAAACTGGCATTATAACTGGCGAACAAGCCTTTCTTCTTTTTACTACGTATGGATTTCCAATTGAATTAACACAAGAACTCGCAGAGCAAAAAGGTATCGCTGTAGATAAAGAAGCATTCACTAATTTCATGAAGGAACATCAAGCGAAAAGCCGCTCAGGTGCTGAACAAAAATTTAAAGGAGGTCTTGCCGACCACTCAGAAGCAACAACAATGCTTCATACCACACACCACATTTTACTTCGAGCATTACAAATTGTGCTTGGAGATCACGTGAAGCAACGAGGAAGTAACATAACAAGCGAGAGACTTCGTATTGATTTCTCTCATGATGAAAAAATGACTGACGAACAAAAAAGTGAAGTCGAAAGAATAGTAAATGAACAGATTCAGTCTGCCGTTCCTGTAATCAAAACCATACTACCAAAAGAAGAAGCTGAACGGCTTGGAGCACAAAAAGAATTTGGTCAAAAGTATCCAGACATGGTTAATGTGTATTCTGTTGGACCTCAAGATGCAGTTGAAGGAAATCCTAAAATCGAACAAGCCTATTCATTGGAGTTTTGTGGTGGGCCGCACGTCACTAACACAAGTACTATAAAAGGAACATTTCGTATCAAAAAAGAACAAGCGTCCTCAGCAGGAGTTCGTCGCATCAAAGGAGTACTTGAATAACCTCTACACAGAGTCTACGTGTTGCTCTGCCAAACCATTGCTATACTAATATGCATGGATGTTCTTTCGTTCTTACAGAAAAAATCATATACGCTTGTTTTTGATATTGGTAGCGCAACCGTTGGCGTTGCAATAGCCGTGTACTCAAAGGGTACACCTATAAATATTCTGTTTACACATCGTGAGCTAATACAATACAAAGATGCACAAGGTGCTGTTGCATTAGGAAGCTATCTTGCGCATGCTATTGAAAGAGCGGGGAGCAAAGCTCTCGACGCACTAGGCGCATTGGGAGATCGAGATATTTCGTACTCTCTATATGCCTTCATCCATGCTCCTTGGGCACACACGCATGCACAACATATTGAAAGGAATCTTCAGAACGAAGTTCCGATTACAAGAGAATTGCTTCAACAATTTATGGCAAAAAAAATGCCTCGTTTAAAAACACAAGGAAGAACGCAGCTAGAAAGGCATGTGACGAAAATTGCCCTAAACGGATACACTACAGCAGACCCATATGGTAAGAAGGCTGAAAATATTGCGATAACAGCACTGGAAAGCGACGTTTCGGATATCATTCACAATTCAATATCAGATGCATTCCAAAATACATTCCCGAACCATCGTGTCAATCTAGATTCTTTTCTTTTTGTCGCCACTCACTTACGAGAGTTTTTTGAGAACTCAGGTACGTATGCACTGATGGATATCGGTGGTGAATATACTTCTTTAAGTGTTATTCGTGATGATACTATCACGGCAAGTACGTGGGCTGGATTTGGGACCGAATATCTTATACGTTCATTACTTACCGGAGAAAAAACTGACCGACAGAGTGTTGTGTCAGAACTCGTCATGTATATTGATAATACGTGTACTCCATCTCAGTGTAGAAAAATTGAAACTGCACTTGTAAGTATTGAGCAAGAATGGATAAAGGCATTCGGTGATGCTTGTGCGAATTTAAGTAAACATTCACGAATACCTACCAAGGTGTACGTTTCGGTCGACAAGCGATATGGAAAGTGGTTTAAGACAGTTATAGAGAAGATTGATTTTGCAAACTTTACAATTACAGGAAAGCCGCTTGAAGCACAGATCCTGACTCTCGATAGAGCAAAAAAGTCAATCAAATACAAAGAAGGGGTGAAGCAAGATACTGTGTTGGCTTTAGGGGTTCTGTTTGTGGATAAATAGACACTTTTTGATGACGTGTTTATCGTTTTTATTGGTATACTAAGCATATATGGGAAGAGCTATTTTTGATGACATCAAACCGCCAGAAGAAAACGTAAACAATGATGACACTGCATCAACCGCAGACCACTCAATACGAAATGTAGCACCTCTGGAAACACAAGAGCGAGAAACTCGGCGTGCAAAGCGTGCAGAACGGCGTAGAGTTCCTGAGGTTTTTGAAGGAACTTCGGCAACAAAACAATCGAGTGCACGTGGAATCATTGCAAAATATGGTGTATGGACATTGGCAGTTGTCGTTCTTGCATTAGCGTTATCTGTCGTTGGTTTTGTTTTCATCGGTAAAACAACAATATCTATTGTGCCTAAACAAGACACCGTGACTCTTTCATCAAATATCGTCTACACGGCATACCAAGAAGCCGAGGATGGGGAATTGCAATATACCCTTATCACATATACTACTGAGGCAACTGAAACCATTACCGCAACAGGAAGCGAAACGGTTGAGGAAAAAGCATCAGGTAAAATCATTGTTTACAATAATCACAGTTCAGCACCACAACGTCTCATTAAAAATACTCGCTTCGAAGCCCTCAATGGTGAAATTTATCGCGTACGAAACTCAATAGTTGTGCCTGGCAAGAAGAGCGATGGGACTCCCGGCGCGATTGAAATAACAGTTTATGCAGATAAAGCAGGCGAAGGTCAAAATATGACTGCTATTGGTTCCAAGTTTACTATTCCGGGTCTTAAAGGTGATCCCCGATATGATACATTTCATGCAGAATTAAGCGAGCCAATCATAGGAGGTTTTGTCGGGAAACGCGCAATTGTCGATGAGGATGTTCTTAACGCTACGCAAACACAATTGCGAGGACAATTGAGAGATGCAGCAACTGCAGCAACGCAGGAGCGTCTATCCGATACCATGGTGTTCTTCGGAGAAAGTTCGCTTTTTACCTCTTTTGAATCAGCGCCAGTCACCTATACGGACGATAACGAGGCACTCGTCCGCGAGATTATGTATAGTCAGGCAGTTGTTTTTGACGAAAACGAACTTGCACGCACGCTCGCTACAGCAGCGCTTGCAACACCAAATGAAGGGGAGATACTGATTGACAATCCTGATGCTCTTTCCATGACTATCGTGAATAAAGACGGTGTCGACATCAAAAATGATGCGCTCATACAATTTACTTTTGAAGGACGAGCTGATTTGACATGGCAAGTGGATACGGAATCACTAAAGCAAGATCTTGTTGGTAAGAACAGTGAAGCATTAAATACCATTATGAGTGGGTATCCTGGAATAAAGAGTGCACAGGCAACAATTAGGCCATTCTGGAAAAATGAGTTTCCATCCGAAACTGATGGAATATCGGTCGAACTGAACCCTGTTAACTAGTTTTTTGCTCGCGCTTAGTATCTTTCGAGTACGTCTCATCTGTGTACCACAAATACTAAGATATTCTCACTTCGCTCTTTATCCACAATACGGCAGAGAGGCTTGTCAAAATGAGTACATTCTGTTACGATAGCGCAGCACTGTGAGTGAAGATACCAAGGAAAACAAAGATACCGTAGAGGGAGTTGTCGTTGAGGCGCTGCCGAACGCACTTTTTCGTATTGAACTCAAGAACGGTGAAGAGGTCATATCTTACCTTGCAGGTAAGATGCGCTTACATCGAATCAAAGTTCTACTCGGTGATACAGTGCAAGTCAAAGTTGATCCGTACGGTGGTAGAGGAAGAATCGTGAGACGTAGCTAATCGTCCACATTTTTTAATTATATGAAGGTTAAAAGTTCAGTAAAAACACTCTGTAAAGAATGCAAGCACGTCCGTCGTCGTGGACGCCTTTTTGTTATTTGTAGCAACCCACGCCATAAACAACGACAAGGTTAATTTTTAATATACTATGCGAATATCTGGTATCACAATCCCTGACTCAAAGCGTCTTGAAATCGGTCTCACCGAAGTATTTGGTATTGGTCGCGTGCGTGCAAAACGAATTCTTACTGATGCAAAAGTTGACTTCGGAAAAAAACCTACAGAATTGAGTTCAGATGAAGAAGCGAGGCTCTCCGAATTAGTAACTGCACACAACATTGAAGGAGAGCTTCGACGTGACATCAGTGGAAACATAAAACGTTTGAAGGACATTAAAAGTTATCGTGGTGAACGACATTCGCGGAACTTACCTTCACGCGGTCAACGGACAAAGACAAATTCGCGTAGTGTTCGTGGGAACGTTCGAAAAACCATGACAAGTGGTCGTCGTAAAGTAGATAAGAAATAATATGGGTAAGAAACGAATTGTTAAGAAATCAGGCGGTAGTGTGAACAAGGGGCTGCGTTCTCGAGCGCTTGGTAATTCACCAAAGAGGAAAATGCTTTCTGGTATTTTGTACGTTCAAGCAACGTACAACAATACGAAAGTACAACTTACGGACGGCGAGGGGAACGCTGTTATGTGGTCATCATCAGGTGCGCTTGGTTTTGCAGGAGCAAAAAAGGGTACGCCATTTGCAGCCGCAAAAGTAGGTGAACTTATTGCTGAAAAAGCTCAGACTATGGGATTGAAATCCGTACATGCAATCATTAAGGGGGTGGGTGCAGGACGCGAATCAGCCCTTCGGGCGTTCGCCGGGAAAGGTATCGATATTACAAGCATCTCAGACCAAACACCTGTTCCATTTAATGGCCCTCGTCAACGACGTCCACGACGTGTGTAATACACAATATTTTTATGTTATCCAAACCAAAATACAAAATCTGTAAACGTCTCGGAAATGGAGTATACGAGAAATGTCAGACAGAAAAATTTGCTCTTTCTGAATCTCGCGTAAAGAAAACCTTTAAACGACGCAAAAACCTGAGCGACTTCGGACGACAATTACTTGAAAAGCAAAAAGTGCGCTATGCCTATGGGATTACTGAAAAACAGCTTCGAAAGTACGTAGACAGTGCTGTGCGGACAAAGGATCCAGCATTAGAACTTTTTAAGGCACTGGAGACTCGCCTCGACAACACAATATATCGACTTGGATTTGCACCAACACGTCGCGCAGCGCGACAAATGGTGAGCCATGGTCACGTTACTGTAAACGATAAAAAAATGACCGTACCCTCACATATTGTGAAAACTGGTGATACAATTTCGGTTCGAGAGGCAAGCAAAACAAAACCTTTGTTTGTTGGAAATATGGATACTATCACTAAGCACGTAGTGCCAAAGTGGCTTTCAGTAGACTCAAAGAAACTTACTTCGTCAATTAAATCAGTTCCTGAGTATAGTGCCATCGATTCAATTTTTGATTTCCCAGCTGTATTCGAGTTCTACAGTCGATAAATAGTAACTCATTAGTAATTTTTAATCCTATTTTTGTATGTCAGATCACCAAGTAACAGTTCCATCAAAACCACGAGTTATAGACGAGAAGGATTTCGCCGGTACTTATGAAATCAATGGTTTATACCCCGGCTACGGGCACACGCTTGGCAACTCCCTTCGCCGAATCATTCTATCATCACTTCCTGGTGCTGCTATTACACACGTAAAAATCGATGGTGTTTCTCATGAATTTTCAACTATTGAGGGAGTTTCGGAAGATACGGTAATGCTTTTACTCAATCTGAAGCGTGTTCGAATTAAAATGTTGAC
>CEQS01074058.1_pt1 | contig 15160 bp, 16 predicted proteins | sample 530981 | NCBI WGS metagenome assembly CEQS01 (sample SAMEA2621176, study PRJEB7988) | marine metagenome | biome: marine biome (ENVO:00000447); feature: mesopelagic zone (ENVO:00000213); material: "saline water (ENVO:00002010), including plankton (ENVO:xxxxxxxx)" | depth 800 m
TCGTACTGTTGCATTAACAGGGAGTGAAGTAAAAGCTCCTCAATACTTTAACGTAACCTTAGGAACGGCGGTAGAGGCTTTAACTAAAGGAAACCTAAATGATGGGGGTCTTCGTGTTATTTCTGGTAATGTATTAACCGGCGATAACGTTGGAGGAAAAGGTTACTTAGGGTTTTATCATCACCAGGTAACTGTAATTCCGGAAGACGACGAACCTGAATTTTTTGGTTGGATTGCTCCCGGATTGAATAAATTCTCACTTTCCAGAACGTTTTTCTCCTGGTTAACTCCTAATAAAAAGTATAACCTTGGTACAAGTCAACATGGTGAAGAGAGAGCCTTTGTAATGAGCGGGGAATATGAAAAAGTATTTCCATTTGATATTTATCCGGTTCAATTGCTTAAATCCATGTTGGTGAAGGATATTGATGCCATGGAGAGTCTGGGAGTATATGAGGTTGCGCCTGAAGATTTCGCTTTGTGCGAATTTGGATGTACTTCAAAAATTGATGTTCAGGAAATTGTAAGAGAAGGACTAGATCTTATTCAAAAAGAATGCTGATATGAAATTGTTTAAGAATTTATTTGACAGCTTGAGACCTCCCTTCGAAAAAGGTGGGAAGTTTGAAAAACTATGGCCGCTACTTGATGGGTTTGAAACTTTCATGTTTGTCCCCGGTCATTCAACCAAGAAAGGGGCTCATATTCGTGATGGTATCGACCTTAAAAGAACCATGATTACCGTTGTAATTGCTCTTGTACCATGTTTACTATTTGGTATGTGGAATGTTGGCCATCAGCATTTTTTGGCCGTGGGTCAGGATGCCGAACTCATGGAAAAATTCATTTATGGAGCTATAAAAGTTCTTCCCCTGGTAATTGTTTCCTATGGAGTTGGTTTAGGTGTAGAGTTTATTTTCTGTATTAAAAACGGACATTCAATTCAAGAAGGGTTTTTGGTTTCAGGAATGCTTATTCCATTGATCATGCCTGTAGAGGTTCCTCTTTGGATGGTTGCTATAGCCACTGCTTTTGCCGTAGTATTTGGTAAAGAAGTATTTGGTGGAACAGGAATGAACATACTAAATCCGGCGCTTACAGCAAGGGCCTTTTTGTTTTTTGCCTATCCTACTAAAATGAGTGGTAACTCTGTTTGGGTAGCTACTGATGGAATGGCGACGGTTGATGGATTTACCGGTGCAACCGCTTTGGGTAATGCAGTTGAAAAAGGAATGGCAGGTGTTCCACCTTACATGGATTCAATTATGGGTTGGATTCCCGGATCAATTGGAGAAACTTCGGTTATCGCAATTTTAATTGGTGCCGGCGTCCTTATTTATTCCGGAATTGGAAGCTGGAGAATTATGTTGTCCATGCTAATAGGTGGGTATGTAATGGGAATGATTTTCAATGCTTGGGAAGCCAATGCATACATGCAAATTCCTGCACATCACCAGTTAATGCTTGGTGGATTTTTCTTTGGTATGGTGTTTATGGCCACCGACCCTGTTAGTGCATCACAAACGGCTACAGGTAAATGGATCTACGGGTTTTTCTGTGGACTCCTGGGTATCCTGATTCGGGTGGTTAATCCAGCCTATCCTGAGGGAATTATGATGGCTATCTTATTCATGAATGTAATGGCGCCATTAATTGATCACTATGTGATTCAGGCAAATATTAATAAACGTCTAAAACGTGCTAAAGTAGCAGCTTAAATTAAAGACTATGGCATTAGATAAAAATAGCAATGGTTATACGTTTGGCTTTGCGATCGTTATGGTTATCGTAGTAGGGGCAGTATTATCAATTGCCGCTATTCAGTTAAAACCATTTCAGGATAAAAACATAAGTCAGGAAAAAATGCAAAACATTCTGTATTCTATTAGTGTGGAGTGCAGCAGGGATGAAGCTCCTGATTTGTTCGAAAAATACGTTACCGAACAAGTGGTCATTAATAGCAAAGGTGAACCAATTGAAGGTGTAAAAGCTTTTGACGTTGATGTACAGAAGCAATACAAGGAATTAAAAGCAAAGGCAATAAGTCCTGAAGCTGTTGAATACCCGCTTTTTGTGTGTAACAAAGACGGTGAAACAATTTACGTGGTTCCAATGGTTGGAACTGGTCTTTGGGGGCCGGTTTGGGGGTTTATTTCACTTAAAAGCGATTTAAATACCATTTTTGGAGCCACCTTCGATCACAAGACCGAAACTCCTGGCCTGGGTGCTGAGATTAAAGAAAACTCCTTTGGAAATCAGTTTAAGGATGACGTAGTATACACTGATGGTAAAGTAACCATCAAGGTAATAAAAGGTGGCGGTGGAGCAGATGACCCTTCCGGTGTTGATGGAATTACTGGTGGAACAATTACTTCCGTTGGAGTCGAAGAAATGATTCAAAGAACTTTTGAAGTTTACAAACCTTATTTCGAAACAATTAAATAAAAATTATGGCTGAAGTTGCAACAGTGGAAAAAGAGCCGCTTTTCTCAAAGAAAAATCGTCAGCTCTTAAAAGATCCTCTTGACGATCAAAACCCAATTACCGTTCAGGTACTAGGGATTTGTTCAGCATTAGCAATTACTACTCAGGTTAAGAATGCGGTGGTAATGACCCTGTCGGTAATGTTTGTGATGATGGCAGGTAACGTAATTATTTCGATCTTAAGGAATCGAATTCCGGATAGAATTCGAATCATTGTTCAGTTGGTTGTTGTTGCTGCCTTGGTAATTCTGGTTGATCAGGTATTGAAGGCATTTGTTTATGATGTCAGTAAGCAGCTTTCTGTATTTGTTGGGCTAATCATTACCAACTGTATCATCATGGGACGATTAGAAGCATTTGCTTTGGCTAATAAGCCCTGGCCTTCGTTGCTCGATGGATTTGGTAATGCCATTGGATATGGCTGGGTATTGGTAATTGTAGCCGTTGTTCGGGAATTATTCGGATCAGGTAAACTATTCGGGATCGAATTATTGGGTAATGCTACCGCTAAAACGGGGCTGTATTCAATTGGCTACATGAATAACAATATGATTATTCTACCACCGATGGCTTTGATTCTGGTTGGAATTATTATCTGGATTCAACGCGCGAGAAATACACAATTAATTGAATCTCACTAATTCATAAAGAAGAGAAATTATGCAAGAATTAGTAAACATATTTGTAAAAGGCATCTTCATAGAGAATATGATTTTTGCCTACTTCCTGGGTATGTGTTCATACCTGGCGGTATCAAAAACGGTGAAAACTGGTGTAGGTCTTGGGGCAGCGGTAATCTTTGTTTTAGGAATTACAGTTCCAATTAATTATTTGCTGGAAAACTTTGTTCTTAAAGAGAATGCACTTATATGGGTTGATGGACATACGCGGGAAACAGCCGAACAAAGTATGTTTTATGGCACGGATTTAAGCTTCCTTAGCTTTATCATGTTTATTGCCGTAATTGCATCCATGGTACAATTGGTTGAGATGATTGTAGAAAAATTTGCTCCTGCACTGTATGGAGCTTTGGGGATTTTCCTTCCACTTATTGCTGTAAACTGTTCCATTCTTGGAGGAGCTTTGTTTATGCAAGAGCGTCAGTATGCAACAATTGTAGAGGCTACTTCATTTGGGCTTGGATCCGGAGTTGGCTGGTTTTTAGCGATTGTGGCTATTGCAGCAATCCGGGAAAAAATTAAATATTCTCATGTACCCGCACCATTACGTGGGTTGGGAATCACCTTTATCATTACAGGATTAATGGGGATTGCGTTCATGAGTTTCATGGGAATCAAATTATAACAAAACGATAAATACATTACAATGGTAATTACGCTTACAGCCGCTATAGTAGTTTTCTTAATCGTTACACTATTACTTGTTGCATTGTTGCTTTTCGCTAAAGCAAAGTTGTCTTCTTCCGGTCCGGTTAAGATCAAGATTAACGGAGAAAAAGAGATAGAAGTTGACGGTGGAGGATCACTTCTTTCAACCCTAGGAAATGCTGGTATATTTTTACCTTCTGCCTGTGGTGGAGGTGGAACTTGTATCCAGTGTACATGCCAGGTGCACAGTGGTGGGGGATCTATTCTTCCTACTGAAGAGCCTAACTTTTCAAGAAAGGAAATTGCCGATGACTTCCGACTGGGATGTCAGGTTAAGGTAAAAGAGGATATGGAAATCTCCATTCCTGAGGAAATCTTCGGTATTAAGAAATGGGAAGCTACAGTGGTTTCCAATTACAGTGTTGCCTCGTTCATTAAGGAGTTTATTGTAGAAATTCCTGAGGATATGGATTACAAAGCTGGAGGTTATATTCAGATTGAAATCCCTAAATGTGTAGTAAACTTCAATGATATTGATATTGAAGCTCATCCGGAAGAACATCCGGGAGAGCCTAAGAAATTCCAACAAGAATGGGATAAATTCAACCTTTGGCCACTTACAATGAAAAACGATGAAGTTGTTGAAAGAGCTTATTCAATGGCTTCTTATCCGGCCGAAGGGCGTAGAATTATGCTGAATGTACGTATTGCTACTCCACCTTGGGATAGAGCTAAGAATGGATGGATGGATGTTAATCCTGGTGTGGCTTCTTCCTACATTTTTTCAAGAAAAGTTGGAGATAAGGTAACAGTTTCAGGACCTTACGGAGAATTCTTCATTAAGGAAAATGATTCGGAAATGCTTTATATAGGCGGTGGTGCAGGTATGGCGCCAATGCGTTCGCATTTGTATCATTTGTTCCGTACCGTTAAAACAGGCCGTAAAGTATCATACTGGTACGGAGGTCGTTCTAAAAGAGAACTCTTTTATTTGGAACATTTTTATGCACTGGAAAAAGATTTTCCAAACTTCAAATTCTATCTGGTGCTTTCCGAACCGTTGGATGAAGATAATTGGAAGGTGAAAGAAGATATGGAAGCAGAAGGTGATGGATTTGTAGGGTTTGTTCACCAGTCGGTAATTGACAATTATTTGAGTAAGCATGATGCTCCAGAAGATATTGAATTTTATTTCTGTGGACCTCCAATGATGAATCAAGCGGTCATTAAGATGTGCGACGATTGGGGAGTACCTCCCGAAAATGTTTCCTTTGACGATTTTGGAGGATAAGATTTTAAACCCTCTTCGATTTTCGGAGGGGGTTTTTTGTTAATGGTTAAGCTTTATTTATGAAAACATTACTCATTTATTTGTTGATCCCTGTATCAGTTTTTTTTGGCTCGTGCGATAACAATACTAGACAAGGCCAGGAAGATTCGAATCAACCTAAGGAAATAACGGGGGAAGCACAGGGGACCACTTATTCCATAAAATATTACGGGAATAATACGGTTGAAAAACAGGGGGTTGATTCGGTTCTGAAAGCAATAGATGCTTCCATGTCTTTATGGGATGAAAACAGTATAATCAGCCGTTTTAATTCTTCTGAAGAACCTGTAATCATTGATCACCACTTTTTTAGGAATTTAATTGCTTCTTTTTTTCATTGGAAGAATTCCGAGGGAGCCTTCAACCCACTGGTAAAACCCTTGGTTGATTATTGGGGTTTCGGAGTAAATGCAAGGAAGGTTACGGAAGTGGATAGTGCTAAAATTGAAGTGCTGCTGGGGCTAATGAATATGGATTCCCTCAGGGTAATTTATGGATCTGAAGCATTAAAGATAGAAGATGTAATGCTTAAATCTACAATTCCGGACACGATAAAGATTATGAAATTGGTACCGGGAATGCAGTTGGATTTCAACGCGATTGCACAAGGTTATAGTGCCGATATGCTTGGAAGGTATATGCTTTCGCAGCAAATTGAAAACTACTTAATTGAAATAGGCGGTGAAATGACATCAAGAGGTCAGAAGAGCGATGGGTCTAAATGGTTAGTGGGAATAGATCGGCCAGAGGAAAATGCTGGAGCAAGAAAACTGGAGGCAACAATAGAACTGGACTTTAAATCAATTGCTACTTCAGGAAACTATAGAAAATTCTATGAAGTTGATGGTAAGAAATACCACCATACCATTGATGCATTAACCGGTTATCCCGCCAAAAAGGAAATACTAAGCGCTACGGTTATCTCCACTTCCTGTGCCGAGTCAGATGCGTTTGCAACAACTTTTATGGTAACAGGTTTAGAAAAAAGCATTGATTATGTAGAGAAAAATGGGACTAACCTGGATGCCTTTTTTATTTATTCCAATGAAAAAGGAGGATACGAATATTATATTTCGAAGGGACTCGAAAAGAAGTTGAAATTAAAGAATTAGTCTTCTTTTTGGCATTGTTCATCAGGCAATGCCCCACAAAAACTGCAAGGAGCTCCTTCTTCGTTAAGCAATGGACTATTTGAAGCGCATGTACCTGCAAATTTACCATTCTTCTTTAGGAGAATCTTGATTGCGATACCAGCAAATGCAAGGGCTAAAAGACCGATTGACAATAGGATTAATTTCATGCTACAAAGGTAGTTCAAAGTCAAGTGAAAGAATAAAACGACGAACTATTTATTAGAAAAAAATCTAAATTTTTTAGCTGAAAAAAGTTGTTTGTTTTAAAAACCCTGTTACTTTTGCACACGCTTTTGAAAAAAGCTGAAAAAATTCATTGAAATAAGGAATAGGTTTAGCAATAAATCGATTCAAAATGGCCCATTCGTCTAGTGGTTAGGACCTCAGGTTTTCATCCTGGTAACAGGAGTTCGATTCTCCTATGGGCTACAATTTTTATTAAGTGTAAGTATGGCAACTCATAAGTCAGCGAAAAAAAGAATTAGACAAATTAAGGTTCGAAGAATGCGTAACCGCTATGTTCAAAAAACAGCTCGTAATGCAATTCGAGGGCTGCGTTCAGAAACCAATAAAAAGGTTGCTGAAGAACAATTGCCTAAGGTTATTTCTATTGTCGATAAATTGGCGAAGAATAATCTTATTCATAAGAATAAGGCAGCAAACCTTAAATCAAAGCTTACACGAAAGGTTTCAACTCTGTGAATAGAGAGATAGAAGAATTTAAAAAAAGCCCTTACAATTGTGCGGGCTTTTTTTTGCTTCGTACTTTCCGAATGTCTGGTCTAATTCGAATAAAATTTTACATTTGGTAAACGTAAAATCTAAAGAGATGAAAAAGGTATTGTTATTTGCATTATTATCTGGCTTTATTTTCGCTTGTTCCTCAGGTGAAAAACCTGCTTCTGACGAAGCAGCTCCCGAAGCTACACAAGTAGAAGAAGCTGCTCCAGCAGCAACTGATGCTGCGGAAGAAGCTCAGCCTGAAGAGGCGGCTCCTGAAGCTATGGAAGAAGGAGAAGCTGCTGAAGGAGAAGCTATGGAAGCTGAAGCTACCGATGGTGAAGCTGCCGAAGCAACAGAAGAAGCTGCTAAAGAAGAATAGTATTTGGTATACTTACTTTAAAAGAAGCTCTCCAACTTGTCTCAAGTTTTGAGAGCTTTTTTTTTCAACATAAACTAACATCCAATGAAAAAATCAATAGAACGAAAACCGATATACCTATGGGCCAACGATGATCGCCCTCGTGAAAAATTAATCGAAAAAGGAAGAACTGCATTAAGTGATGCAGAATTATTAGCCATTCTTATTGGAACCGGCTCCAAGGAAGAGAGTGCCTTTGACTTGTGCAAGAGAATTCTAGGTGAAAGTGAAAACAATCTGTATCAGCTAGGCAAGCAGAGTATTCACGATTTAATGAAGTTCAATGGCATCGGTGAGGCCAAGGCTATATCGATAATTGCTGCTATGGAATTGGGTAGAAGGCGAAAGCAGAATGGTGCAATAAAGCGAAATAAAATCAGTTCTAGTCAGGCTGTATATGAATTGTTTCATGGGCTTTTGAGTGATATTAGTTACGAAGAATTTTGGATTCTACTTTTAAATCGAGGCAATAAGGTGATCAAACTCGAAAAAATCAGTACGGGAGGCATTACCGGAACGGTTGCTGATACCAAAATAATTTTAAAGTCTGCCGTAGACCACATGGCCTCTTCCATAATTTTGGTTCACAATCATCCTTCGGGCAATTGCCAGCCAAGCCAAAGCGATATTTCCATTACCAAAAAGATTAAGGAAGCAGGAAAACTATTGGATGTCTCAGTAATCGATCATATTATTATTGCCGAAAATAACTACTACAGTTTTGCCGATGAACGATTAATTTAGAGTCATCAAAAATTAGGCTTGAAGATTTTAGTTTACACTCCTCAAATTACACCTAGAATTCAATTTTCGGTTCATCTTATATTTAGAGATGTACTGAAACAACAAGTGGAATTAACTTCCGATGAAAAGAAGTTCAAGGAGTCTGATGCTCCAAAAATTGCCTATTCGTATAAAAGAATTTCCGATGAACTTTTGATAGTACCTTCCGATCTTTTGCACCAATCCGGAATAGATCAGTTTTCAATCCTTGTAGAGCAGGGAGCTGATTACCCTTATTTTTTTAAAACAAAAAATGGAGATTTTGAATTCGACCTGTTTTCGGCGGCTTTCTTTTTGGTAACACGGTATGAAGAGTATTGGCCCCACAAGCGTGACAAGCACAATCGGTTTTCGGCTCGTGAATCGGTGGCTTATAAAAACAACTTTTTGCAATTGCCGGTGGTAGACCTGTGGGCTAACCATCTATTGGATGAATTGACAGCACGACATAAGGATAGGTTAATTGATAACAGGGAGTACACGTTTTCACCAACCATTGATGTAGATAGTGCATATGCCTATCGCGAAAAAGGTCTTATTAGAACGGCAGGAGCCTATGCGAGATCATTGTTTCAAGGCAAAATTTCCGAAATAAAGCAAAGGACTCAATGTATTTTGGGAATATCAAAAGATCCATATGATGTATTTGATCAGCTTGTTGATCTGCAGAAGCAATACAGAATCAAGTTCCTCTATTTCTTTTTAGTTGCAGATTATGGCCTTAACGATAAAAATGTTCCGCATTATTCCAGAAAATTCCAGTCTCTGATTAAACATGTAAATGATTATTCCTTTGTTGGGTTACATCCAAGCTTTGCGTCCAATGAGAACCATGAAAAGGTAAAAGTTGAAAAGGAAAGATTGCAACAGATGGTTCATTTGAAAATAACCAATAGTCGCCAGCACTTTTTAATCTTTCATCTTCCATCAACTTATAGAAACTTGATTGAGTCCGGAATTAGAGACGATCATAGTATGGGTTATCCAGACGAGTCGGGGTTTAGAGCATCCATTTGCAACAGTTATCAATTTTATGATTTGGAAATGGAGCAGGAATCTCCATTACGAATCCATCCTTTTTGCTTTATGGAGGCCACCTATAAGTATTACAAGGAAGAAAATTTTGATGAGTTGATCGGTCAGGTCAAGAAGTTATCCGGTGAAGTGAGAAGGGTAAAAGGAGAGTTTAGTGTGTTATGGCACAATGATTCTTTAAGCGAAATTCATGGCTGGGAAGGGTGGAGTCCTTTGTTTGAGAAGATGATTCAAATTGCGAAGTAATGTTGGGGTGGAGAATTGTAGCTAAAAAGCAATTGGACATTGGCGCATGGAACGCTTGCGTTAGAAACTCAACCAACGAGCATATCTATGGATATTCCTGGTATTTAGATGCCGTGGCTCCCAAGTGGGTAGCGATGGTTTTTGGAAAGTATGAGCAAGTCATTCCAGTTCCGGTAAAACAAAAGTTGGGTATCAGCTACATCTTTCAACCTGAGTTTTACCAGCGCACTTCCATATTTTCAAGTGAATTGGCCAAAAATGTACAGGAACTTCGGCAGCTGATTTCAAGCGAGTTTATTAAAATCGACTTAACATCAACCAATGAAATGTTTGATGCTTCTCATAGCCTAAATAACATAGTGCTTAAGTATAACAAGGCTCCTTTTAAATGGAGCACTAATACCGAACGAAACATAAAGAAGGCATTAAAAAAGGGACTTGTTTACTCTCGCGGTGGGAAGCAGGATGTTGAATCGGTAATTGAAATGTTCGTTGAGAATACCCGCTTTAAACTATCGTCCGAATTTTCTACGAACCTGCTCCAACTTACCGGAATACTAAAGGCAAACGATTGCCTGGAAGTAAGGAAGATTGAATTGGATCAGTCAAATTTTGCCTATGCACTTTTTGCGAAAAGCGTGAAAAGGATTACGCTCTTACTATTAGCAAGTACAGATGAAGGGAAAAAGAACGGCGCATCGCATCTCTTAATTTCCAATGCAATAAAGGAATTCTCAAATCAGGTAGAAATATTTGATTTTGAAGGATCTCAAAATCCGGGAATTTCTCGTTTTTATCTGGGTTTTGGCGGAGAAGTTGAACACTATTATCACTATAGCCAAAAAATGCAAAAAGCGGTGATTCGCAGAATAATCGGAAGTGGTAAATAGTTTCCCAATTAGTGGGTTTGACTAAATTTGCCCACCAAATAATAAGCACATGAAATTGATTAAATTAAGCCTGTACCTGATTCTTGCTGCCACTTTTGTAGCATGTCAAAATGATGATTCAAAAACCGTAGATACCAATGTTGTCAATAACCCTCAAACTGCTTCCGAAGATGGTGGGGTTACTGCCATGCCAGTAATGAAATTTGAGCAGGAGCTTTTTGATTTTGGAACCATAACTCAGGGAGAAAAGGTGAACCTGACATATAAATTTACGAATACTGGAAATGCTGATTTAATCATAAGCACAGCTAAAGGAAGTTGTGGATGTACAGTTCCTGATTGGCCAAAGGAACCAATTAAGCCAGGAGAGTCTGGTGAAATTAAGGTCATATTCAATAGTGACGGCAGAAATGGCAATCAGCACAAAACAGTATCGATTAATGCGAATACGCAGCCGGCTTTGAACGAAGTTGCGTTTAAGGGGATTGTTGTTGCACCTGAGGTAGAAACAACGGAGGGATAATTTGACTTTGCTATAAGGTAAAGTCCTACACAGATATTTAATACGATAAGAATGACATTAAGCGTTTTATTACAAGCACAGGGAGGAGGATACAGCACATTGATCATGTTTGGAGCTATTGCTATAGTTTTCTATTTTTTCATGATCCGACCTCAAATGAAAAAGCAAAAAGATCAAAAGAAATTTAGATCTTCAATTTCCAAAGGGGACAAGGTGGTTACCATTGGAGGAATACATGGTAAAGTAAAGGATGTAAACGAAAACACGATCATGCTTGAAGCCGATGGCGGAGCAAAAATGAGAATAGAAAAATCTGCTATTTCTATGGAATTCAGTACTGGAAAAGCGGAGAGTGCAACTGCAGAAATTGAAGCGAATAGTTAAACTTTAAATAAATAGGTGGGTGTAGAGCGGATTTCCGAAGAACTTAAGGGAGTGAAACCGGGTAAAGATTTCTCGGTTTTCCTGGTTTGTCTGCTCATTGCCTTTTTATTTTGGTTGCTAAACGCTTTTACCAAAGCATATTCTACGGTTATAGAAATTCCAATAGAGTATGTAAATATTCCCAACGATAAGATTTTATCCAAAGCACTTCCTGATAAAACTTCAGCTGAAATTTCCGGTACCGGATTTAGGTTGCTTTCGGTCTCTTTCTTAGATACTCCTGAACCCATTGAAATTGATTTTCATCAAGGCAATAAACAAGCAGGTTTTAAAAAAGTTGTGAGCTCTTTTGGGCCAGAAGCCCTCCGTGCCCAGGTGTTGGATGAAATTCCGTCGGAATTGTCCCTGGGTTCATTATCTATTGATTCACTAAAGGTAGTGGTGGAGGATAAATCCGAAAGAGAGGTCTATGTGGCTTCCGAAATCGATTTCAAGGTCGAATATCCATTTTTTTTGAATGGTGAGGTTAGTATCACTCCATCCTCGGTAACCATTTTGGGAGCAAATTCCGTTGTTCAGGGAATTGATAGCATTCGCACCCAGGAGTTGGAATTGGGCAACGTTCAAAAACGAATTACCAAGGATATTGAACTGCAATTTCCAATGGGGGTTGAGTCCGAAATGAAGAAGGTTTCGATTTCTATTCCGGTTGATGAATTTACTGAAGGGGTATTGGAAGTCCCTATCACGATTAACAACCTACCCGTCGATCAGGAACTCATTCTTCTGCCGTCTGCAATAACTGTTACATACCTGGTTGGTTTAAGTGAATATGACAAAGTCAACGCAGGTAGTTTCGAATTTTCCGTTGATGCTTCTTCCATTGTTAAAGGCAAGACAACATTGATCGTTAAACAAAATAAAGTTCCTTCCTTTGTTGAAGTTCAGGATTTTTCACCCCATAAGCTGGAGTTTATTCTTAAAAAATAGAATTAATACCTGCTTAATCGTAAATTCGTTTATACGATAGTAAGACATGCTTCAAGTAGGGGTTACAGGTGGAATTGGAAGTGGAAAATCATTGGTTTGCAGAATATTTCAATCCATGGGAGTTCCTATCTACGAAGCAGATGCAAGGGCCAGGGAATTGACCAATTGTGACCCGGAAATCAGGAGAAACATAACCGAAGTTTTCGGTGTTCACAGTTATACTCAAGATGGTCTGAATCGGCAATTGATGGCTCAGGAGGTATTCAATAATCAGGAAAAACTCGACCGGCTCAATGGAATAATTCATCCAGTGGTTGGAAAAGACTATAAAGATTGGTGTCATTTGCATGCAACTAACAAAGTGGTAATTAAAGAAGCTGCTATTCTGTTTGAAAGTGGTTCCTATAAATCGTGCGATAAAGTTATTTTGGTTAATGCGCCGGAAAGCATTCGACTAAGCAGGGTAGTGGAGCGAGACGGTGTTTCCGAAGAGGAGGTAAAACAACGTATGGCTAATCAGTGGAGTTCTGAAAAGAAAATGGAACTGGCCGATTTTTTAATTATGAATGATGGAAGCCAGGCATTAATTCCCCAGGTTATTAAGGTATATAAAACACTTTTGGAGTTGTGATAATTCTCGATGCAAATCAGATTAGGGCTGCTGATCAATTTACAATTGAAAATGAACCAATCCCCTCAATTGACCTCATGGAAAGGGCTTCAGCCCGATGCGTAGAATGGATAGTTGGTCATTACGATAAATCCAATTCATTCCATGTGGTTAGTGGTATGGGAAATAACGGGGGAGATGGACTGGTGATTGCCCGATTGTTATTGTCTTCCGGTTACACTTGTAGAATTTCAATTTTTAAGTATACCCAAACAGGGAGTAAAGACTTTGAAGAAAATCTAAAGCGATTAAAGCAAAAGCAAGCCAACATTCAAGAATTGGAAAATGGTGAAGAACTGGACTTAAAACCAAATGAAATTATTGTTGATGCCATTTTTGGTTCAGGATTGACTCGTCCCATCGAAAACTGGTTAGCCTCACAGGTTAACAGTATCAATAAAATAAACGAAGAAATTGTTTCCGTGGATATGCCTTCCGGGCTCTACATGGTAGACAACTTTGGTAATAACGGGGCCATTGTAAAAGCAGATTACACCCTAACGTTTGAAACACCAAAACTTAGTTTTTTATTTCCTGATACCGGCACGTATTCAGGTAAATGGATAATTCTAGATATTGGGCTCAACAAGGAGTTTTTAGCAAAGCAAGAGTCCAGGTATCATTACCTGATGGAAGAGGATTTTGAACCGGTGTTGGTCCAGCGCAAGAAGTTTGATCACAAGGGAAATTATGGACATGCACTTATAATTGCAGGTAGTAAAGGGAAAATAGGAGCAGCAATTTTAGCTTCACGGGCTTGTTTAAAGGCGGGTGTAGGATTGCTAACTGGGTATGTTCCTGAATGTGGTTACACCAGTTTTCAAAGCAAGGTTTCGGAAGCCATGTGTATTACATCAGAAGATGAAAATGAAATTTTAGGCCTTCCTTCTCTGTCTCCTTATTCTGCCTGTGCATTTGGCCCGGGAATAGGGGCTTCACCGGTAAGTTCTCAGGCTTTAAAAATGTTGATTCAGGAATCTAACAACCCTTTGGTAATTGATGCCGATGGCTTGAACATTTTAGCAAACAATAAGACCTGGTTGCAATACTTGCCACCCCATTCAATTCTTACTCCACATCCTGGGGAATTTAAACGATTGGTTGGAGAATATGAATCCGATATGGATCGAATTGATGCTCTATCAGCATTTTCGGAAAAATACCGCTGCATTGTTGTACTAAAAGGAGCATATTCGGCAATTGCGGTGCCCGATGGTCAGGTGTTTTTTAATTCCACAGGAAATCCGGGAATGGCAACCGCAGGAAGCGGAGATGTGCTTACGGGAATAATTACTTCCTTTTTGGCACAAGGATACCACCCGGTTCATGCGGCTTGTTTGGGCGTCTATTATCATGGAAAGGCAGGTGATATAGCCGCAGAGAAACAAGGAGAGCAATCAATGATTGCCGGAGATATTGTAAACGAACTTGGCGAAAGCTTGAAAGTACTCCGGTCTTAATCCCGGTTTTTCTTATACAGATGCCCGTGCAATTGACATTTGGATTTTGAGAGTGAATGGATATTAAACCAACGTTTCTCATCTCTTTATTCAATTCGTAAAAATAAAAAAGCCTTCACGCAGTTAGCATGAAGGCTTTTCAATATCTATTAGAGTATACTTTGTTACTCTCCGATCTTTAGCAATTCAATTTCGAAGATTAGCGTAGCGTAAGGACCAATCTTTGGACCAGCACCTCTGTCACCATAAGCTAATTCTTGAGGAATGTAAAGGGTCCATTTAGAGCCAACTGGCATAAGAACCAATGCTTCCTGCCATCCTTTAATTACGCCACCTACCGGGAAACTGGCAGGTTGACCACGTTCCACCGAACTATCGAATACTGATCCGTCAATGGTAGTACCGTGATAATGAGTGGTAACTTTATCCGAAGCAGTTGGCTTAGGGCCATCTCCCATTTTAATCACTTTGTACTGCAATCCGCTTGGAAGTGTAATTACACCTTCTTTTTTAGCATTTGCAGCCAGGAATTCAATTCCCGCTTTCTTATCAGCAGCGGCCTTTCTTTCCATGGCACCCTGAAAATATTTATTGATAATTTCGTTAGCTGCATTGATATCAATAAGGGTGTCATTTCCCTTATAAACATCACTCATGGCAGCTTCCATAGCAGCAGAATTGATACTATCTACGCCTTGAGCTTTTAAATTATTTGCAATGCTTATTCCTAGGGAATAGGACAAAGAGTCTAGTTCAGTTTTTA
>CEQS01043590.1_pt1 | contig 15115 bp, 10 predicted proteins | sample 530981 | NCBI WGS metagenome assembly CEQS01 (sample SAMEA2621176, study PRJEB7988) | marine metagenome | biome: marine biome (ENVO:00000447); feature: mesopelagic zone (ENVO:00000213); material: "saline water (ENVO:00002010), including plankton (ENVO:xxxxxxxx)" | depth 800 m
AAGCAGCTGCAACAAACTAAGCAGGCTAAAAACGCAGCTCAAAGCTTGTTGCTGATGCTAAACAGAATGCTCGATTTTGCCCGTGTAGAAAGTGCGCAAGCGCAAATTAAACCGGTGCCTTTTTGCTTGGTTGAACTGATTGATATTTGCGAGAGCTTAACAGCGCCATTGTGCCAAAACAAAGGGTTAAGCTTTAATATTGAAATAGATCCACTCATTAACCCCGCGCTGGTGGGGGATTCAATACGTTTGCAACAAATATTAGGTAACTTACTCACCAATGCCGTTAAGTTTACTAATAAAGGCAGTATTACTTTAAAAATGGTACTTGAAGAAAATGACGTTTTAGATCAGCAACGTATTTGTTTTCACGTAATAGACAGTGGTGTAGGTATTGCTAAAGCTGACCAACGACGACTGTTTGATGCTTTTACTCAAGGCGATGAATCCTCTACGCGTATTCACCAAGGGGTTGGGCTTGGACTTGCTATAGTTAAACATGGTGTAGCCTTAATGGGAGGCGAAATTGCAATTAATAGTGACAAAGGCCGTGGATGTGAGTTTTTCTTTACTCTAGCGCTTGCGGTAGATACGGCTAAAAATAGTGTATTTATACCTAATACGTTAGCCATTGTGAGCGATGAGACTGTACAGCTAAACGAAGTGGTTAATGCATACTCACAAGTGGTAGCTATTGATTTAGAAGAGGCGCTTCGCTACCCAATAAAGCTTGCTGATGCACAGCAACTGATTATTGATGAAACCACATTGAACGATTTATTAAAGGTTGAATCTATACACGAAACGCTCAGTGGCAACTCATACCCTGTGGTTGTGGTGAATCACGAACACACTTTAGCATTGCCTTGTACTACGCAAATTAACGCACAACATATTAAAGCTACGGCGTTAGCTCAGCGCTTGATTAGCTTAAATGCTAATGCGGGGGCGGAGCCACCTAAAGCCGCTGAAAATAATGAAGAAGTCAAAAAAGATATATCGGGTCTACTTATTATGGCGGTTGATGATAACCCGCTTAATTTAGACATTATTAGCAGTGTGCTAAAACAGGCCCATATAAATGTAATAACGGTTACCAATGCGCCAGATGCAATAGAGCTGCTACAAATATTAAAACCAGATTTAATTTTGATGGACGTGCAAATGCCGCATATTGATGGTTGCCAAGCAACGCAATTGATTCGCCAACAGTTTGACGCGCGCCAGCTGCCTATTTTTGCTTTAACAGCACATTGTGAACCTGCAGATGTTGAGCGCTCACTTAGTAGCGGCATGAATAAGCATTTGACTAAACCTGTGGTTGCAGCTGTGCTGTTAGATGCAATCAGAGACGTAGACTTTATAAAACCTAAGTTTTATGACCAAAGCTTTGCGCTCACCCAGTTTAATTTTGATGAAAATTTACTGGCAACCATGGTCGGAAAGTTTGCGAAGTTGTGTGAAACGCAGTTAGAACAAATTGAAGAAAACACCCAGCGAGATGAAGTGGTACGCTTAGTGCATAGCATTAAAGGCGTGGCGGGTAACTTAGGTTTTATTAGGCTTTCATTGTGTGCAAAACAATGTGAAACGCACCTTAAAACAACTAACGAGCCGCTTCAGCACACTTTAAAAGAGCTAATCATTCAGCTAAAGCAAGTGATTATATTTATTGAAACCTTAGGGGGACGGGATGTCGAAAAAAGCTAAAATACTGATTGTGGATGATGATCCCCTTAACCGGCTGGTGCTTGAAAAAACACTGGGCTCGGAGCATGACGTATTTTTAGTCGAAAGCGGCGAAAAAGCGCTCACCTTTATTAAATCTAATCAGGTCGATTTAATTATTTTAGATGTGGTGATGCCAGGCATTGATGGTTATGAAGTGCTTGTACAGCTTAAAGAAAACCCTATTACTCAGTCTATTCCTATTGTGTTTATATCGGCTAATAATAGCCACACCGATGAAGCAAAAGGACTTGAATTAGGTGCAATGGATTACATCACTAAACCCTTTAATGCGTCTATAGTCAAAGTGCGGGTACGCAACCAATTACTGATCAAGCAAAAAAATGATTTGTTAGAAATGCTTGCCTCAATTGATGGTTTAACGGAAATACCCAACAGGCGTTATTTAGATGAAAACCTCTCTCGTGAATGGCGCAGAAGTAAACGCAATGGCTCGTGTTTGTCTGTTTTATTAATGGATATAGATCACTTTAAGCGTTACAACGATTGCTATGGCCACCGAGCGGGGGATGAGTGTTTAAAGCAGGTTGCCCAGGCGTTAGCAGCGCAATGTGAGCGTAGTACTGACTTTATTGCCCGCTACGGGGGGGAAGAGTTTGCAGCGGTATTACCCGATGTTAATAAACAACAGGCATTAGCATTTGCCCAAAAGTTAAGAAAAGCGGTAAACAGCCTCAATATAGAGCACAAAGCTTCGTTAAATGCAGATCACATAACAATCAGTATTGGCATTGCTAGTATGGAAAACGGCAATGCAAGTGCCGAACAAGCCTTACTCGAACAAGCTGACCTAGGGCTATATGCCGCAAAAGATGCAGGGCGCGATCAGGTGGTTGCGCTTAACTTATAATGTGGCTGTGTTTATATTAAAGCGTTATTTAAATCGGCCCCACACGTTAATGTTATTACCAAGCGGGGCTGCTTTACGCTACTAGCGCGTTGTTATTTTGTGATCATGCCCAGTGCGCTTTCACCAATACCCACCAATTTATCATTTTTAAATACCAATGGCGTGCATTCATCTTTTGTTGTTTTGCCATCAGAGTGAATGCTGTTAGTCACGTAAAACAGTATCTGATACACATCATCATCTTTTTTCAATAGCTCGGTAAAGTTTGGCGTTTTTAATTGCGCTAAAACAGATTGATAGCTGCTATCCATTGTTAAATCTGCAATCGCTTCGCGGTTTTTTTTATGCTGATGTTTCCAGCTTGATGAGTCGTTACCTGCCCAGTGCGTTTCTGCTTCGCCATCTGATACGGCAATAACACAGCCTGTTAAAAACGGAGCAATAAGTGCAGCAGCTAAAAGTGATTTTTTCATTGTTATAGTCCTTGATGAGTTTTAATTTAATTATTTACTTATCAGGAGCAAGTAATAGGCCAATATAACAAAGTTATAAAATTCAAGGGGTTAGATTGTAATGGCTGTTTTTAAGTGATGAATTATAAAAATCATTAGCAAAAACAGCCACTTTTTAGGTTTTTTAACGATTAAGCTAGCCTGCGTTTATTTAGCCTAGCGAAAACACACGTTACAGCTATTTACTAAATAGAATGAGCGACTTTGAGACAGGTAAAACCTAGCCTCAATGCGGCTAATTATTGTTGTAAATTGCTATTATACCAAGCGGTTACGAGACTCACCGTTACTAAAGGCTGCAATATTTAGGCTTACCTCATTAATTAAGCGCACGATTGACTCTGTGCTGGCCCATGCAATGTGAGGTGTAAGAAGCAAGTTTTCGCCTGTGTAATTAGCCAGCGGGTTAGAAGGCTCTGCCGGCTCTTTAGTAAGTACATCAACACCCGCACCGGCAATTAAATTTTGCTCTAGGGCTGTGGCTAAGTCGGCTTCATTTATAATGCCACCACGGGCGGTATTGATAATAATACTGCTGGGTTTCATCATTTTTAGCTCATCTAACGAAATTAAATCGCGTGTTTCATCAGTAAGCGGGCAGTGCACGCTAATTATATCAGCGGTTTCTAATACTTCTTCAAAAGTTGTACGGCCTTCTCTACAAGAGGCGCCTTTACGCTCTGCAACCACTACATTGGCTCCAAAAGCTTGCGCTACTGTCGCCACACCTTTACCTAGCGTTCCGCCGCCTATAATGGCAAATGTTTTACCTTGTAAATCATTAAAGCTGTAATCTAATCTGCAAAACATCTCGCTTTTTTGCCAAGCGCCTTGCTGGCAGTCGCGCTGGTAGCGGTGTGTATTACCTAATAAATTAGTCACTAACGAAAACGTGTGCTGTACAACCGAAGGGGTTGAGTAGCCTGCTACGTTGGTAACGGCAATACCAAATTCTTCAGCGGCGTTTAAATCAACATTATTAGTGCCTGTTGCACTTACGCAAATAAGCTTAAGCGTTTTAAGTTGGCTTATCGTATCGCGATTTAGCACAACCTTGTTGGTAATAAGGACGTCCGCGCCTTGGCTGTGAGCAACAACTTGCTCAGGTGACGTAAGTTCGTAAGTAGTTAGCTCACCTAGTTCTTCAATGCAAGTTAACGAGGTTTTAGCTAAAGTAGCGTTATCGAGAATGGTGATTTTCATTGTGTGTCCTATCTAAATGCGTACCGTAAAATGGCAAGAGCGTTTAAGGTACTACGAATACACACCTTTGTTAATGCTATTACTACCAAATGCTTAGTACAAAAAGTCAGGTTGCTGTTAAAAGTTTAAATTGTCTGGTCTGCCCACTCAAATATAAATAACATGATATTTTAGCGGGCTATATCGCTGGGGCCTGTTTATTTTTTGAGGTTGAACTCCCTTTCCTCTGAAAGGTCAACAAGCCTTATTAAGGTTGATAAAACTAAAAAACAATGCACCAACCCCTTTTTGTGTGGTCATAGACTGAAATGGCTCGCAAATAAGCATAACCAAATGGCTATTTCTTATTTAAGAGTGGCTGAGTTATAATCAAAATTATATATAAACGGTACGTTTTGCGTGCCGTTTTTTTAACATTGTAGATGCAGTAATGAGTGAATTAGAAGATAAGTACGCAGACATAAGACCTTACAACGACGATGAAGTTGCGGCCTCGCTAGCGCGTTTAATTAACGATAATGCGTTTATAGATGTAATAGCAAAGTACAACTTACCGTGCTTTATATCCGCTATGCCTTTTATTGCTCGCACACTGGTGAGAAGCCATTTACGAAAAAAATGGGGCAAATTTACGAGCGTTGAAGATGTACAAAACGAAGTTGCAAAGTATTTAGATAAACTAATAAAACGCACTACCTCAAAAGTTACCTTTTCGGGTTTAGATAAACTAGACCCGCAGCAGGCGTATTTATTTATATCAAACCACCGCGACATAGTGCTGGACCCTGCACTTGTTAATTGGGGTTTGTATCAGCATAAAATGAAGACGGTGCGTATAGCAATTGGTGATAACTTATTGCAAATACCGTATATAACCGAGCTGATGCGTTTAAATAAAAGCTTTATCGTTAAGCGCTCAGCCAAAGCACCTAAAGAGATGCTTAAGGCGCTAACGCAGTTGTCATCCTATATTTATGACTCGTTAACAGCAGGAAATTCTATTTGGATTGCGCAAAAAGAAGGGCGTGCAAAAGACGGCTTTGATCAAACAGATCCGGCGCTTTTAAAAATGCTGCAACTTAATGGTCGTAAGCAAAAGAAAGAATTTGGCGAGTATATTAAAGAGTTAAAAATTGTTCCTGTGTCTATTTCTTATCAGTATGAGCCTTGTGCAATTTCTAAAGCAAAAGAGCTTTATCATAAACAGCAGCACGGTGAATACGTAAAATCAGCAGGCGAAGACATAGCAAGTATTGTTGAAGGATTTAGCTCTGCTAAAGGGCATGTGCATTTAGCATTTGGACAACCGGTTGAAAGCGGTTGCGATGATGCTGATGAGCTGGCGCAAACAATTGATAAGCACATTGTTGAGTCTTTTTACTTACACCCAGGAAATTACATTGCCGGTGGGTGCAAGCAAGCAGTTATTGATGAGCCCGATACCGCCACTTTTGAACAGCGTTTAGCCTTAGTGCCAGAAGAGCTAAAGCCACTTGTTTTAGCTATGTATGCAAAGCCATTTCAACGCAAAACTGAAATCACAAACAAAGTATGTGAGCAAAGCCATTAGGCATCTGCGTTGGCAAATAGCGTAATAAAGCAGCGTAAACGCTGCTTTTTTTTTGTGCATAAATAACGCTATACTCATACAAAGCAATTATTCTACTTAGGGGGCGCAATGCAACAAATTGAAATATTTGATATTCCAAGCCCCTGTAAAAGTATTTGCCAAGTAAACAACCGAGGTTATTGCAAAGGCTGCTACCGAAGCCGGGATGAGCGCTTTAATTGGAATGCGTTAAGCAATGCGCAAAAAAAGAAAGTACTTAGCTTGTGCCAACAACGTTACAAACGGTATTTACAAAAGCGCCAAGCTGCGCAATCACAAGCCACTTTAGATAAACAACAAGGCTTTGAATTTTAAACCTTGCTGTACATGCTAGAGTTTTAAATTGTATTTTGCACGCAATGCGCGACTAGTGCCGTTATCGTGTAGCTTATTTAAAGCATTCAATAATTTACTTACCAAAGCCGCGTGCTTTTTATGTACATAATGATAGAGCGAAAACGTACTTAGCAGCTGGGTTTGCATACAGGTCTCTGGCAGGGAAAAGTTATCGGCTTTAAGCACAAAGTCGAGCATAATTGCCCCATCAACTTTATGCTGGGCTAGTAGGTTAAGTTGGGTCGTAATATTTTTTACTTCAATAATATTGCCGTTAAACTTATGCTCATTTAAGTAATGGTGCTGAACTGGATAGCCTGATAAAACCGCAATACTATCGAGTTTATCGAGTGTATTGGGTTGGCAGTTTTTAAACAGTAAAAGCTTATAGTCAAACAGTGGGTAGTTAATTCTGATCAGGTTTTTATTGTCCGCCTCTATACTTATATCGCGGCCAAGTTGGCCATCTAACACCCCATTATTGGCTGCTAATAAGGCATTTTGGCGATTAAAATCAATTATGTGTACTTCATAATTAAGTTCTTTATAGGCTAATGTGAGTAAAGCGAGCGCATAGCTTGCTTGAGCTGAGTCGGCCGGGCGGTTAAATATAACGCTATTGTGATTGGCGAGTGTAATTTTACTAAAAAATAAAACGACTAATAAAAACAAAGCATTGAGCTGTATCTGCAAGGTTACTTCCGTTTAAAATAAGGAGAGGGCAAATGAACGCAGCGAATAATACCAAAATAGTTTGGTTTTTGCCCATGTTTGTTGCTTTTTAAACAGTAAATGGGTTCAAATATACGTATAATAAATGCGGATAACTAACCGTACTTAGGAGTGGTTGTGAGTTTTAATTTATGTGCTTTACCTCGAGAGCAAAAATACCAGATTCAATTAGATTACGAAGCCTCATTTTGGGCTTATCAAATTAAACGTAATAAAAAAACACGTGAGCAAGTTTATAACACGATTCATAGCCGCCCAGTGGCAGAGCAAACGTTTTTAAAGCAACAGTTTGAGCAGTATTTGGCGTTAATGCTAAGCTAATATATGTACACAGTACAAAAGTTAGACACACTTAAGATTCCATTAGTTAATAAGTTTTATGCACTGTATAGCGTAAGAGGACGTGCTAATAAGCAAGATCAGGTTTGGGTTGTTTACAGTGAAATGCAGATAGTTGCGGCGTGTCGAATACAAAATAAACACGATTTTTTATTCTTATCTACCGTATTTGTTGCCCCGCAGCACCGTGCAAAAGGGCTGGCAAAGCAACTTGTATGCGCCGCTATAAAACAGCAAAGCATGCCGCTTTACACCTTTGCTTATAAAAATATTACAGCTTTATATACGAGTCTTGGTTTTAACCAAGTATTAACATATACTCCTGGTTTAAAAGCACTTTTTGATATTTATACACATCGAAATATAGTCGCACTCGAATACCTATAACAAAAACAACGGATCAAGCCATGAGTAAAGGCGTTCATTGGATCATTAGTTGCTGTATAGCTTTAATCGCTATATTTAGTTGCCAAGTTGGCGCACAGGTTAAGCGTTTATCCCCCAGTGAAGGCCTGTCGCAAAGCTATGTGAACACTATGCTGCTTGATGATAACGGTTACCTATGGCTCTCTACCGAAGGGGGGTTAAACCGCTATGATGGTTACCAAGTTGTTTCAATTAATGGCCCTAATGGCGAGCTTGAAGAAGCCATAATTGATTGTATTTACCAAGACCCCGCAGGCAATATTTGGATAGCCTCGTTACTTGCCGGCTTATTTAAATACGACCCAAGTACCGACACCTACCAGCAATTTATTTCTCAACCTACCAGCGAAAAACAAATTTTAAGCCAGTCGGTATTTAGTATGGCTTCGGTTGATGACAAAACCTTATGGATTGGGCGTGGTCGCGACTTTGCTAAATTAGATATTGAAACAGGTAAAATAACCAGCCTATTTGAGCTGCCTAAAGAATACGAAAACACCTTAGTCAGAGAGCTTTTTCATTACAATGGGTATATTTTTATAGGCACAAGCCATGGGGCGTTTGTATTTGATATCGCCTCTGAACAAATTAGGCCGCTGCAGCATTTAAAAAGCAAAGCTGAGCATATTTATCAAAACAACGTTAAATCGTTTTCGGTTATTGAAAATAATCAGTTGTTAGTAGGCACCGTTAAAGGCTTGTATCAAGTTGATATTAGCGACTTGCCAGGCATGTTTGAACGCCCCGACATAGCATTTAAAAACCAAGCCGTTATTGCCGATTTAAATGTATGGCGCATCATCAACGAAGGCGAAAAGCTAGATCTGGCAACTAATAAAGGGCTCTTTAAATTTGATTTAAATACCAAAGAGTTGGTAAAAAACACACGTATTACACAAAGTAAATACAGCCTATCTGATACCAGTATGATAGACATGGTAAAAGATAAATCGGGAGGGTATTGGCTCGCTACTAAAACCGATGGTGCATTTTATCTGTCTAATAATACCTATCACTTTGGCAATATAGATGGTAGTAAACTGGGTGGCGATGGCCTTTCTCATCCTTCGGTTTGGGGCATTACGGAGTATGGCAACAGCCTATGGCTGGCAACGCATAATGGCTTAACCGAAATTGATTTAGCCACTAACACCAGCCAGGTTTACTTAAAAAACCACAAAGTAGACTTACTGACTACTGAATTTAGCGTGTATGAAATTATTCCTTATAAGCAAAAGCTTTGGTTGCATACAAACCGTGGGCTGTTTGAGTTTGACCCCATAACGCATCAAATTAACGAGCCAACAATAACAAACCCCAACAATAGAGCCTACATAGAAGGCTGGGTACACGGCGTAACCTTAATGCCTAACGGTGATTTGTACTATGTGCACTCAGATCACGGTATGTTTGTATATAATATTGATACTCAGCAGATCACCCGATTAGAAGGGGCTTTTAGCAACATAGAGCCGTTTTTGGCGCATGGTTTTTCGCCAGCGCTGGCAACCAAGCCTGATATGCCCCTGTTTTTTAATGCGGGTATTTTATATCAGGTAAACCCAACCACATTAGCATTAAACACCATTTATAAAGTGCCAAAACAGCACGATAACGTGGCTATTAATGTGCTTTCTTACGTGGTCGATAACAACAATATTTTATGGATTTCGCTATCTAATTTTGGCCTGATTGGGCTTGATGCAGCCAGTTACAAATTGGTACACACGATTGACTTAGAAAAAAATAAGTTAGGTACCTTACTTTATGACATGGTGCTTGATGATAATGGCATGATTTGGATGAGCAGTCATAAAGGTATATGGCGACTAAACCCAGAAACACTTCATTTTCAGCAGTTTACTACATCTGAGGGGCTGCTTTCTGCTGAGTTTAACAGCAGTGCCATGGCGCATTTAAGCGATGGCCGCATTGCCTATGGCAGCTTAAAGGGCATTACATATTTTCATCCGATGGAAAATCAAAATTACCACTCATTAATTGATCATGTAAATATAACGCGAGTTGATTTAATGTCGCGCGACTTATCTATCGATTTAAAACAGCCATTAAATGAAATAGTCCTTAACCATGATGATATCGGTTTAGAAGTGGCGTTTTCGGCGATGGCCTTTAGCTATCAAGAGCGCATAATTTATGAGTACCAGCTCGATAACGGCCAAAAAACCTACACCCGTAATAATAATCGGGTGTTATTCCCTAAATTAAATCCAGGTAATTACCAGCTCAAAGTATGGGCTAAAGATCCGTTAACCGGCGAGTACACGCCGCCTGCAGTGCTAAAAATTCGTGTTAAGTATCCTCTGTGGCGAGCGCCATATTTTATGGTGCTTTATGGCGTTTTGTTTATCGCATTTATTGCTTTTTGGGTAATGCGCCGCAACAAAATTCAGCGCATATTACTGGCCGCTAATAAAGAAAGTAAAGAAAGTGAAGCGCGATTAAAACTAGCCTTAGAGGGTAGTGAGTCGGGCATGTGGGATTGGCAGTCTACATCGAGTAGTATTTACCAGCCGCGCTTATGTAATGAACTGGGGTATGATCAAGAAAGCGTGAGCCTGGATGATTACCTAGCTAAAATTCACCCGCAAGATAAAGCGCTTTTCAGATTAGAATGGTTAGAATTTTTATCAACCGATAAAGGCTACTTTAATTGCACTTATCGTTTACGCCACGCTAAAGGCTATTGGCGTTGGTATAAAGACTTTGGCAAAGTGGTGGAATGGAGCGGACAACTTCCTAAAAAAGTTGCGGGTACTTACACCAATATGACCCGCGAAATGGTGTTTGAAGAGCATGCCCGCTTATTTACCGCTGCGTTTGAGCAAACCCGTGATTGGGTATTTATTCTTGATAAAAACTTTACGGTTCGCGCCTCTAACAAATCGTTGCAAACGGCCTTTAACTTTCCTAGTGAGCCACGCTCTAGCCGCGCCCTTAATTTAGGTATATCGCGAAGTAATCGCTTTGACTATTTACGGATAATGCAAAAGCTGAATGTGGGTGAGCATTTTTCCTGTGAAGACTTAGTCACCCTTGCCAGTGGTGAGCAGCGCCATGTGTTAGTAAAAATAAGTGCAGTGGCCGACACCGAACACCGTTTAAGCAGCTACGTTATTATTTTAACCGATATTCATGCGCAAAAATTGGCTGAAAATGAGCTTCATATTTTAGCCAATTATGACTCATTAACCGGTTTGCCTAACCGTATGCTGTTTAACGACAGGGTTGAGCATGCGATTGAGCAAGCGCAAAATCATCAATGTAAAGTAGCTATGCTGCACATAAACATTAAGCGGTTTAAATACTTTAACGACTCATTTGGACGTGAAGCGGCTGATGAGCTAATAAAGCAAGTGGCTAAGCGTATTAAGCGCTCCTTGCGTCCTTCTGCAAGTGTTGCACGCTTTGGTGGCGATGAATTTGTGGTGCTGGTGGAAGATGTGCAGCAAATTGAAGAAGTATTACTTATTTGCTCTAAATTAATAGACTCTGTAAGCCAAAATATGGAATTTAATGGCCAGGTGGTAAATGTTAATTTAAGTATCGGGGTAGCAATAGCGCCTGATGATGCCGCAGATCATGCTGCGCTGTTAAAAGCTGCCAGTATAGCTTTGTACCATGCAAAAGAGTCGCTCGAAAGCAGTTATAAGTTTTACAAGCAGGAGATGAACCAGCATGTACAAAAAGCCCTGCATTTAGAGTCTTTGCTAACTAAAGCGTATCAAGAGCAAGAGTTTTGCAATTACTACCAGCCTATAGTGAATGCGCACACTCAAAAAACCGAAGGTTTTGAAGTGTTGTTACGCTGGCCTGAAAACACTTTAGTGCCCACGCAAGAGTTTTCTTTAGCGGCTGAGAGCATAGGGTTAATAACAAAAATTATGCTGCAAACCTTTGCCCGTGCGTTGCAAGCGCTTAAACAATGGCGTGAGATTTCACCACAGCTGTACTTGTCGATAAACCTCTCTGCACTTGATTTTGAATACGAAGAGCTTGTAACCGACATTCATAAAGCGTTGAGCCACGCTAATGTGCCCTCAGAAGCCATAGTGTTTGAAATTACCGAGTCTATTTTAATGCGCGACTCTAAACATGCGCTGCACAGTATGGAAATGCTGAAAAAGCTTGGCTGTAAGCTCTACATGGATGACTTTGGAACAGGCTATGCCTCATTAACGTATTTAAAGCGTTTTCCTATCGATGTACTAAAAATAGATAGAAGTTTTGTGCAAGATATTGGCGTGGACTCGGATGATGAAGCCATTATTCAATCAACGCTTACCTTAGCTCATAGCTTAGGTAAAGAGTGTGTGGCTGAGGGCATTGAAAACAAACAACAGCTGCAGTTTTTAAAGCAGTTAGGGTGTAAGCATTTTCAGGGCTATTTATTTAGTAAGCCAGTACCTAAAGAAGCTGTTCCCGCACTGATCAAACAAGATTGGGGCAACATATTTAACCAGTAAAAATAAGCTTATTGGCGTTTACCACAGTGGCGGCAAAATAAATGGCTGTTGCGTTGATTAAGCTGCGTTTTAATTGCTTTATTGGCCTCAAGCTTACTTAAACCTAGTTTGTAGCGCAGCTCCTCTAAGTGCAAACGCTGTGAGTCATCTAAACTGCCTTGGTGAATTTGCTCATGTACGGCATCTTCAAAAAATTGCCGGCGTTTACGTATTTGCTCCGAAAAACTAGAGGCAAGCAAGCCTGTAGGAATTGCCACCATTCCCATGCTCACCAAAGTGACTACGCCACCAAATAGTTTACCAAGTGGCGTTAGCGGTACAACATCACCATACCCAACCGTAGTGAGGGTCGCCATAGCCCACCACATAGCCGCAGGAATAGAGCCAAATTTATCTGGCTGAATATCGTGCTCCAATAAATAAATACCGCAGGAGGCAAGTATTAGCAGTACCGACATAATAAAAAACGCGGCCAGTAACGAGCTCGCTTCGTCTTTAAATGCTTGTAATAACAACTGCATTGCACGTGAATAACGGGTAAGTTTAAATACTCTTAACAGCCTTAATACACGTAAAAAACGCAAATCCAGAGGAAACACAAACATTAACAAGCTGGGTAAAATGGCTATTAAATCGATAAGAGCCAAAGGTGATAAAAAATAATGCAGCCGGCGTTTTGCGTTTGAACCTTTTATAGCCGCGTATTTGCTTTTATCGACACAGGCCCAAAGCCTTGCAAGGTATTCAAGACTAAAAATAGCCACCGAAATAACCTCTAAAAGTAAAAACTGCGGGTAATATACTTTGTTTATACTCGGTACTGATTCCAACACAATGGCAATAACGTTAAGCATAATTAAAGCAATTAGCGCGGTGTCGAGTATATGCCCCGCTTTGCGGTAATCGCCAGTCCCTTCAAATACCTGCGCTAAAGTTTGCCTTGCTGTGCTACTCATGTGTTTAGCTTTAACAGCATATTAATACTGCCTTCTTCAAAATCGCGGCTAATTGTAAAACCTAACTTACGGGCAAGCTCAATCATGCCGGTGTTCTCAGGCAGTGTTATGCCTTCAATTACTTCTACGCCTTGGCGCTTACAATGATTTATTGCAGCGCTCATAAGCAGCCTGCCAAGACCTAAGCCTTGGTAGTCAGAGCGAACCACGGTTGCAAACTCAGCATGTAAATTATCAGGGTCCATAATAACGCGTGCTACACCTAGGGTGCGGCTTTTACCTTCAAAGCGCTGGCATACAATAAAGGCCATTTCTCGGTCGTAATCTATTTGCGTCATTTTTGCGAGTTGATCGTGGTTAAACTGGGGCAGCTCACCAAAAAAGCGTTTGTAACGATCTTCTTTATTGAGTGATTGATCAAACTCTTGGTGGGCTTTTTCATCCTCTGGACGAATAGGCCTTAATGTAGCTCGCGTATTATTTTTAAGGGTTACTTCTTCTACAAGATCAATAGGGTAAGGGCGAATACATAAACGTTTACGATCGCTGCGTGCCTGATAGCGATTAACACTAATAGTGGCATCAAGTACTAAAAATTGCCCATTGCTGGCTAAAATAGGATTAAGTTCCATGGCACTTATATCGGGCTGATCGACAACAAGTTGAGATATACGTGTGAGCAGGGCGCACAAGCGATATTTGTCGACCTTTTCTGGCAAAATGCGATCTTTTAATACGCCTTTATCGTTTGCTGCTGCAATGAGGTATTTAGCTAAGTTCATATTAAGCGGCGGCAAAGCAACGGCTGCTTGGGCATACTCTAACCCATTACCCGCTTCACCAAGTAATATAACAGGGCCAAAATTAGGCTCAGTTTTAATGGCGATTCGCAGCTCATTAGCGCCGGCGCGCGGCGCCATTTTTTGCAATGAAAACCCTTCAATAACAGCATCTGGATAGGTGTTTTTAATTCGTATCAGCATGGCAAAGGCGGTTTGCTCAACCTCGTTTGCATCGTTTAAGTTAAGAACCACGCCCCCTACTTCTGATTTTGAGGCAATACTTGGGCTAATCAACTTTAACGCTACCGGAAAGCCTAGTTCAATTGCTTGCTCACGCGCCTCTGTGGGCGTGTAGGCTACTTCTGTTTGAATACACTCAACACCATAATGACTAAGAATTTGGCTTGCTTGATGAGTGGGTAAGTAGCTTTGCTCTTCTTCTAAAAATTCGTTAATGAGCGAAGTGGCCGCTGATTTATTTATTTTTGCATCATCGGTATTTGATTCGGGTGTTTGCGTTAAATGTTTTTGGTTACGACGGTAGCTAACTAAATGCATAAATGCGCCAACCGCACCCTCAGGCGTACGATAGGTTGGAATAGTGTGGTTAGAGCAAACACGCCTCGCGGCATAAGCCGCATCTTCACCCATAAAGTTGGTCATTACATAAGGGCGTGCCATCTTTGGTATTTTTTGTAAGGTTTGCACTATCATATCGGCATAGTCTTCACTTGGTGCAAGTGCCGAAGGGGTATGAATAATAAGTAAGTTTTTAACTTCTTCGGCGCGAAGTAAAATTTCTAATGCTTGCTTGTAACGCGCCGGAGCAGAGTCGCCAAAAATATCGACAGGGTTAGATGTAGTATCTGACTGCGGAATAACTTTATTGAGTGCGGAGCGCGTTTGCTCACTAAGCTGGGTAAGTTTGCCCGAATTTAAAATAAGCTCATCGACCGCCATAACCCCCGGGCCGCCGCCGTTGGTTAAAATGGTTAACTGCTCAACTTTTAGTAATTTAGGGTGGATGGCAAGTGTTTGCGTGGCTGCAAAAAGTTCGCGCAGATCACTAACACGCAGCATACCGGCGCGTTGAAAAAGCGCATCGTACACTGCATCTGAACTTTGCTTGCCACC
>CEQS01025985.1_pt1 | contig 15089 bp, 16 predicted proteins | sample 530981 | NCBI WGS metagenome assembly CEQS01 (sample SAMEA2621176, study PRJEB7988) | marine metagenome | biome: marine biome (ENVO:00000447); feature: mesopelagic zone (ENVO:00000213); material: "saline water (ENVO:00002010), including plankton (ENVO:xxxxxxxx)" | depth 800 m
CAGTCAGAAGGGAAGGATTACTCCTCAATTTAACCCCGTCAGGCCAGAAGTTGGGATATACTCTGTGGGCGATAGATAGATACCAGTTCTTGATTGAAAATATCGTGGCCCCGATATTTTTATTGCTTTGCTTGAGGGTTAGTGAGTAATAATTTATATCTGAGCTGGTGACATTGCTCCTGACGTCGTGAATATCGGGATTATCTTTCTTCAATAGCGTTTCGGTATAGAGGGGTTCAAACCAGTCTAACAGTTCATCTGATACTGGTTCTATGGTGTGTGTGATTTTCTCCTCCTCGTAGCGTTTTAGGGTAGACTTTAGCTTTTCACGGTTGCTCTTACTAAAAGGATCGAGGATATTCTCTCCGACCGGTTTTAGCCAATAGTGTGATTTAGTGTATTCAATTTGCATTGTCAAAGATTATGTCAGGTAAGGATTAGTAAAGCAACGTTTACTTGTCAAGTGTTGTTTTTGACAACATGTGTGTTGTAGTGGCATAAATAAGACATTCTGTAGTATGCTTTTGGAGCTGAATTGCAGACATGGCACGACCGATATGCGGATTATACACGCATTTTTTTATTTTCCGAATATTTCATCTATAAAATGACCAGTAAGAAAAACATTGTTGTTTTTGTTGAAATGGCACCCCGGCAAGCAATCAAGACCATTAGGGCTAATATCGAAGGCTGTAAGGTTTTGCTGCTTAGGGATATCAAAAACAGAGCTTCAGATGCCGGTAAAACACTTGGGGTAGATATTTTGCTTCATGTGGATTTTACTGTTCCTCACAAAATTGCAGAGGCTCTCTTACCATATCAGGATGAATTGTTGCTTATTACCGCCCGAGGTGAAAGTGGAGCATCGAGGTTGGGTAAGGTGGTTCCGCACGTTCCTTACTTGAGGACCCCAACTCCTGAGTCGCTTAGATGGGCGACTGATAAATACGAAATGAGAAAGAAGCTAAAGCTACGCAATTCAAAAATTACTCCAGCGTTCACTTTAATCAGAGGGGCGAGTAAAAAAGAAAGAGAGAGGATCATCAGTAAAGTTGGTTTCCCGATGGTGGTTAAGCCGACCAGTCTAGAGGAAAGTAAGCTGGTTACTATCTGTTATCACGAAGAGGAGTTGGAGAAGGCTCTTAAGAACGTGCTGCGTAAACTAAAAACAGAATATAAGAAACTAAACCGACTACAGGAACCCACCGCTATGGCAGAAGCTTTTATGGATGGTGAAATGTACTCAATCGATTCGTATGTCGATTCTCGCGGAAAGGTTTGGCATTGCCCATTAGTGAAGGTGAAAACAGGCAAGGAGATTGGTCACGATGATTTTTATAACTACCTACAGATGACCCCTACAGTTTTAAAGCCTGGAACTGTTGAAAAAGCTCAGAGTGTAACTGAAGATGCGATACATGCGCTTGGACTTAGGAGCGTTACTACACATATAGAACTCATGAAAATGGATGATGAATGGAAAGTGATCGAGGTAGGTCCGCGAATTGGTGGTTTCCGCCCGCTACTATACGAGCTATCTTGTGGTATCGACCACTCTCTAAATGACGTTTTCATCAGAAAGCCAAAACGGCCGGTTATCCCTAAAAAGTGTCAGGGATTTGCTTGCGCAATGAAATGGTTTGCCGAAACTGAGGGTAAGATTACCGAAATGAAGGGTGTGAAGAAAATTGAAGAACTGGACTCATTTAATAGCATCATCGTTAACAAAAAAATTGGCGATCGAGCAGTGTTTGCTCGAAACGGCGGGCGCTCGGTCTTTAATCTCTTTATGTACAACGAAGATCGCTCCAGGTTGCTGGCCGATATTCGTCGAGTGGAACAGTTTGTTGATATTAAGGTGGCAAATCGCAGTAACGGAGCTTCGACTAAGAAGGTCGTCAAGCCGAGGAAGACTGGATCTAAAAAAGCCTAAGTTTCAGTTGTTCAAAAAGATCGGTCTTCGGTCGATCTTTTTGTTATGATTGCCATATGTTTCGCACGCGCGATTTTGTTCTAATCTTTACCATAGTGATGTTTTTACTAATGGCGATAGGTACTACTTGGTGGAGTAAGCAGTATGACTCTAGTTCTTCAGATGAACTGGTTATTACTTCTGCGGCGGAGGGCGAATATCAGGCAGAAGTGTATATTCCAACTACAATATCGCGAGCCGATCGATTAGCTGAAATGAAAGAAAAGATCGCTGCCGATCAAACGCTGGTAATCGCTAATGATATTCCCGAAATAAACGACGAAGTAGAACCAGATGATTTTATTATTCCCGAACTGACTGAAGTCAAAGAGGAGTTGCGTTGTTCGGGTTATCTATCCTACAGTGGTAGATGGAGTCCGACTGGACTCCAGATGGAGGTGGTAGAAGGGAGTCGTTTAGTTTTTCGAGAGGAAACGCAAATTCAAACAGTAGGCACTTCCACTGAGGAGGTTGTGGTTAAGGTGCCGATTTTGCAGCTTCCGATTCAGTTTGCAAACGCCGATGATCCGTATTGCATTAGCTCTGACGTGGTTGGTGTGGCTCTCGATGGCTCTCTGATTCGAAATAATGAGTTATCACTTTACAGCGTATTTGGTTATGAAACCCTGATTGGTTATGCGCTCGATGGTTTTCCTATTTATGGAGTCGGGGCTTCTTCGGTTGATCAGTGTGGCGGTGTTAGTGTGGGCGGTCAGTACAGCTATTGGTTGAATACCGAGAGCGCTACAATCATCAATTGTTTTGTCGCACCGCCGATTAGCCTGTAGAATGTCCTCATGGCGACTTTAATTGTAGATATAGAAACAGTCGGAACTGATTGGAAGGAATTACCTGGCATAACCAGGGCAGCCCTCACTCATTGGATTGATAAGTCTAAACTATCAGAGGAAGATAAGAACAAGAAGCGTGCAGAAATAATTGATCGACTTTCACTTTCTCCTTTTACTGGTAAGATCGTGTCTTTAGCGGTTTATGATTTAGAACGTAAGACTGGCGCGGTATACTTTGTCTCGGAAGAGACGGATGATAGTTTCAAGGCTGATGATTTCACTTTTAAACAGAGAACGGAAAAAGAGATTTTGGAAGATTTCTGGGAAGGGGCTAATAGTTATGACGCGTTTATAACCTTTAACGGCCGCTCGTTTACTATGCCGTTCTTGCATCACCGTTCGGTTATGCTAAATGTAAAGCCGACGGTAGATATTGCTCGGCAGCGCTACTTGAGTCGACAAACTATGCCATACCATGTTGACCTGATGGACGAGCTGTCTTTCCATGGCGGAATGCAGCACCGACCTTCTTTGCAACTTTTATGTGGCGCCTATGGAATCGAAAACGCTAGTCTGTTAGGCGGAGAAGATATTGCGGGGGCATTTTCTGAAGGGAAATATCGCGCCATTGCCGAAAAGAATGCTGGTGATGTAGTTGCAATCACTAAACTGTACGAAAAGTGGAAGGCAAACTTAGCTCCGCATACTTTTTTGAATGCTATTGAAAATATCTAGTGGTCACGGTTAGCAGCGGCTTTTTTGTGTACAAAAAAGCCGCGGAATCCTGCAGTAACGCTATAATTAAAACAATGATAAAGGTTGGGGTACATGAGTTCTTTCCTGTTACTTACAAAGAGGACGGTAAGTGGAAGGGTTTTGAAATTGATATTTGGGAGGAAATTGCTCGTCGCAACGGTTTTGAGTATGAATATCACGAAGTGTCTGACTTAAAAAATTTACTTAAGAAAACTTCTGAAGGGGAGTTCCATATAGCTTGCGCCGGTATCACCCGGACGACGGAAAGAGGAGAGAATTTAGCGATGTCATACCACACTTTGGCCACCGGTCTTATTTTGGGTGTGAAAGCGGGACATTCGTTATCAATTGTGGAGCTTGGTCGACGGCTGCTTTCTAAATCAGTCTTGCGGGTGTTTGGGATAGTGTCCATGTTTGCCTTGTTAGCAGCTCATGGTTACTGGATATTTGAGCGAGGAGAATCAGTAGCGGCTGGTTACTTTAGGGGAATTTTTGAGTCGATCTGGTGGGCGTTTGTAACCTTTAGTACAGTTGGTTACGGGGATATTTATCCAACCACCTATCTGGGTAAGTTCTTTGGTCTGTTTGCTATTATGATCGGCCTGGCCTTGTTTGGATTGTTTATTGCTCAGCTGACCGCCTCCTTAACTGAGCAGCGTTTGCGTAGTGTTATCAAAAGTATCGACGACATCGCTGGTAAAACCGTAGCGGTAAAGACCGGAACCACGGCCGTGGAAGCAGTAAAGTCTCATGGTGGCATCACCAAAGAATACAACAATGTTCGTGAAGCGGCTGAAGCATTATTGCGAGGTCGAGTCGATGCTGTCGTGGCTGATGCGCCCCCACTTCAAGGTCTTAAAGACATACCCGAGTTATTTTTGGTGGGAGGGCTTTTTGCCCATCAGAACTACTCCTTTATGCTGCCTAAAGATAGCCAGATGGTGCACGAAATCAACCATTCACTGGTAGAAATTAGAACCGACGAGTCATTTGATGAAATTTATAAGCGTTATTTTAACTAAGTCATAAATGAGTAAATTGCCCACATCCTAGTTTTATTTGCGGACTGGGCAAATGGATTATTTGCAGTTCTGATCGCTTCCTGGTGGCTTGGCATCGATACACAGGTGGCATTTTTTGCTTGGCTTAGCCATGTCTCATTTTCCTGACCTAGATGCAATCCCTGAACTCATACGTCGTGGTCGAGTTTCAGCAAGTTCTGAAAACCCTTATGATCATAGAGAAGGTCTTCACTATCCTTTAGTCCTAGTCTCTTTGGGAGTGCTGGCTATGATTGTGGTTCCGTATTGGGGTCATATGTTCCTTGTCGCCACATTGCTGCATCTAGTGAATGATTTTTATGGAACTGGCTGGGGGATAAAGTTATTGTGGCCTATCTCTAATAGCAATTACAAATTGTTAGGTCGGCGGGTCAATCGCTTAAAATACTTACTAGCTGACAGCTGGAGTGACCTTCCTGACTCGGAAAAGAAATTGAGGTTAGTTGTGTCCTGGGATAGGAGAGAATTACCGGATTATATTGAAAAATGGGGGATGGATTACTGGATTGAACAGTATTATTTAAAACTGAACTGGATTTGTGTGACGGAGTATGTTTTGTTTGCAGTCGCTGTCGTGTTGTCTGTATATAGTTTGATATAGTATCCACATGCATAAGAAATTTCCGAATGGCTTTTTTTGGGGTGCGGCCACGGCGTCCTATCAAGTAGAGGGTGGAATTGAAAACACTGATTGGGCAAAAGCTGCTCGCGAAAATCGAGTGCCGCCCTGTGGCCGCGCTTGCGACCATTACCACCGTTATGAAGAAGATTTTGATATTGCCAAAGAGCTAGGCCATACCGCCCATCGCTTTTCACTTGAGTGGGCCAGGATTGAACCGGAAGAAGGCAAATTCGATCGAGAAGCGATTGAACACTACCGTAAAGTTATTTCAGCCCTGCGTGAGAGAAACCTAGAACCGATTATGACCTTGTGGCACTTTACCCAGCCATTATGGTTCTCAGAAAGTGGTGGTTTTGAGCGTAATGACTCTCCAGAAATTTTTGCTCGTTATGCTGAATTTGTAACAAAAGAGCTGGGTCATGGAGTAACTCATATAACTACCATGAATGAACCGAATGTATTTGCAACTCAGGGTTGGATTAATGGAGAATGGCCGCCATTTAAGGTGAGTAGCAAGCCGTGGCAGCGTAGCTACACTGGTCAGGTCATAAAAAAGCGCTCAAAAATTAGCGCGCTCAAAAATTATTTTTTGGTAATGAAAAATCTTGCTGATGCTCATGTTTTAGCTTATAAAGTTATCAAATCAACTCAATCTCACACAAAAGTAAGTATTGTTAAGCATATACATGTATATTTACGACCTAAGGGTCCACTGAACAAGATCAGAGCTTTGTTTAGTAATTATTTACAGAATCACCGTTTCACAAAGAGGGTTTATAAGTATACCGATGAGATTGGGGTTAATTACTACCAGGCTTCACAGTATGGGAATGACATAACGGATAAAAAGACCGATATGGGTTGGAACTTTACACCAGAGTACATATATGACGCTTTGGTTTTGATGAAGAAATATAAAAAACCGTTGTTTGTATCTGAGGCAGGTTTAGCAGATCATGATGATTCCGATCGGGCTGAGTACATTACTAAACAAGTAGCGGCCACCCTGCAGGCTCTAGAAGACGGTATCGATGTGCGCGGGCACCTTTATTGGTCACTTTTGGATAACTACGAATGGGCACTTGGGTTTGAGAAGCGATTCGGCTTAGTTGAAGTGAACTATGAAACTCTCGAACGCACCATTCGTCCCTCAGCCTACGTGTATAAGAAAATCATCGAAGAGAACAGCGTAGTAGAATAAATACATGAGCTGGATACTGCTAGCGACAGCCGGGCAATTTATTAACGCGATTGTTGCTATTTTTGATAAATACATTGTTTCCGATGAGAAGGCACTGCCGCGGCCATTTGTGTATGCTTTTTACTCCTGTTTGGTGACTGGTGGTTGGATAGTAATCTATTTCATCGGTTTCATTCCCGGCCTTTCAGCTATTGGAGTCCCAGCTTTTGAAAATGTTCACAAGCCTTCGCTCCAGGTGGTAGCAATGTCTTTCTTAGCTGCCTATACATTTTTCATTGCTTTAGTTTCGATGTACGACGCTCTTAAACGAGCAGACGCTAGTAATGCCATGCCGATTATTGGCGCTATATCAGCGCTGTCTTCATTTGGTTTAAGTTATTTGTTTTTGGGGGCTGAGTTGCATGACAATTTCATTCTAGGGGTCATATTACTGTCAGTAGGTACGATGCTGGTGGCTCAGACTTTACCAAGGGTAGACGTAGTGCTGCATGTTTTTCATAGCGGTCTTTTCTTTGCTCTGCATTACATCACGATGAAGGGTTTATTTGAGCAGACCAACTTCGACGATGGTTTCTTTTGGTCTCGAGTTGGTTTTGTCCTCTTCACCCTCTCGCTCCTTTTGATTCCGGCCTATTTCGATAAGGTAAAAACTGAAACTGGAAAAGCAACAAAAAAAACCGGAATGGTGGTCTTGGCGGCCAAAGTTTTGGCTGGTGTGGCCGCTTTTATGTTGCTTAAGGCTACTGACATGGGTGAGGTGTCAGTGGTGCAAGCTCTCGACGGGCTGAGATACGTCTTTATCTTGATTATAAGCATTTTGTTTGCTCAGTGGTTGCCTGAATCTGCCACTGACCGCGACACTCGCCCGGGCGTGACTTTCCGCCGTCTACTTTACGTAGTAGTTATTTTGTTGGGATTTTTGGTTCTATTCACGTGATAACATTAGGTTATGTGGCGCAAAATCTTGTACGCGTTAGGTGGTTTTCTTTTAGTCGGAGTGTTTGCTTTGTGGCTATTTGCGCAAAAGCCTGAACCTGAACATATTTCATATGGTATGTCTTTTAATACTCTCTATGCCGAGGAGCTTAGTTTGGATTGGCGGGAAACTTACGATGCGATTTTGGATGATCTAGGGGTGCGTAAGTTGCGTCTGGCAGCCCATTGGCCAATGGTAGAGCCTAGATCGGGTATCTACAATTTTACTGAGCTTGATTATCAAATTGAGCGAGCAGAAGAAGTTGGAGCCGAAGTTATTTTAGCGGTGGGACGTCGCCTGCCACGTTGGCCGGAATGCCACATACCTGATTGGATTGACAATCTTACACTAGAGGAACAACAAGCGGCACAACTTCGATATATGGAACAGGTGATAAATCGATATAAGGGTTCACCAAACGTAATTCTGTGGCAGATTGAAAACGAGCCGTTCTTAGAAGTTTTTGCTTTCGAATATTGTGGGGAACTCGATGAAGAATTTTTGGATAAAGAGATTGCACTAGCACGCAAACTGGATCCGACACGGCAGATTTTAGTTACCGATAGTGGCAATTTGGGTACTTGGTCTGGTGCTTACTCTCGGGGTGATGTTTTTGGGACTAGTGTCTATGTTCACTTCTGGAATCCTGAGTTGGGTCAATTTAGAACTGTTTTGCCGCCTTGGTTCTATCGAGTGAAAGAGAACATAATGCGCACATTTTATGGCCAGAAGCAAACCTTGTTGATAGAACTGTCAGCTGAGCCGTGGCTCTTGGAACCAATAGCTGACGTGCCCTTAGAGGTCCAGTTTTCCCGCATGAATTTAGAAAAATTTGAGGATATCCTTACTTACGCAGAGAAAACTCGCTATGATACCCAGTACTTATGGGGAGCTGAATGGTGGTATTGGCTCCATTTACAAGGACGTTCAGAAATGTGGGAACGCGGACAACGTCTGTTCTCGGAAGAAGAAACGCAGTAGAATCTTAGTAAATATGGAATCAGGGGCTGTAGCTAAAATCGCGCTTTTAAGCAGTTTGTTCACTTTGTTTATTGTGATTGGCCTTCTGGTTACTTTTCGTGAACCCATCAGTCAGTATTTACTAACCGAACAGGTAGATGGTAGGGGGTCAAGTATGACGGGTTATGTAACCAAAGAGGAGGATTTGGTAACAATGATCGACCGAGTTAATCCAGCGGTCGTGTCAGTGATAGCGACTAAAGATGTTCCGGTTTATGAGCGCTACTATGAAACAGTCAATCCTTGGGGGGTGTCCGGTGGTTTCCAGCTACCGCGGATGAGAGAGAATGGTACCGAAGAACGCGAAGTGGGCGGGGGTTCCGGTTTTGTAGTTAGTAATGATGGCATGATAGTTACTAATCGCCACGTTGTTGATGATACTGAAGCAAACTATTCAATTCTGTTTAATGATGGGATCTCGTATCCGGTGGAGGTGGTGGCACTTGATCCAATTTTTGATATAGCGATTTTAGAAATTACTGAGCCACTCGAACGTTCGCTCACTTTTGTTCAGTTTGGTGATTCGGAAGATCTGGCGCTCGGTCAAACAGTGGTTGCTATCGGTAATGCTTTGGCTGAGTTTAGAAACTCGGTTTCCGTTGGGGTTATATCTGGTTTGTCACGATCTATTATTGCCAGCGATAGTTTTGGATATAAAGAATCACTGGAGCAGGTAATTCAAACCGATGCCGCTATTAATCCTGGTAACTCAGGCGGGCCGCTTCTAAATATTGCTGGTGAAGTGGTAGGAGTAAATGTGGCTGTTTCTAGTGGTGCGGAAAATATTGGTTTTGCTCTACCGGCTCATTTGGTAAAAGAGGCAGTCGACTCGGTGCGTGAGTATGGGCGCATTGTTCGTCCTTTCTTGGGGGTGCAGTACGTGATGCTGAATGAGCACTTAGCTAAACGTTACGACCTGCCAGTTTCATATGGCGCACTGATAGTAGCTGATGTTACTAAAGGTGAACGGGCGGTCGCAGTTGATTCGCCAGCCGAAAAAGCTGGCTTGAGTGAAGGTTCGGTCATTTTGTCAGTAGATGGACTTGCGTTGTATGACCGAGATCTGGCTTCAGTTTTGCGTACCAAACAAGTAGGAGATAGTATCGAGTTAGTTGTCTGGGAGGAGGGTGAGGAGAGAACCGTTACTGTCCTTTTGGATCAGACGTTATAATAAAAATATGAAGAAAATTACCGACCAAATGACTGAGTCTACTATCGATTTGGCTGACGAGATGCAGCAGGTTATTACAAGTGCCGAAGAAAAAATTGAATCAACCATAAACCCGATGCGACAAAACATTGTTAGACGTTTTCCGACTGCTTTTCTTCTGGCGGTTACGTTTGGCGTTTCAATTACTTTTTTGGAATAGAACAACTATTGTCAAAAGTAACTTTTCTTAATGGTCACCCGTGGATAAGCTTGTTTGTCGGCATTGGCATTCTAGTGGCAACTGGTACACTGTACAAAAGGCTGGGATAGTTCTATGAGTTTTTGGCGATTTGCATTTTCATTTTTATTTGTTCGCAACTGGCATACTGGCGAGATGGAATTGTCGCGTCCGAGGATGGCTTTATTTTGCGCCGGGCTATTCCTCTTACTACTAGCTCTCACTATTATTAGCGTGCTACAAGCACCAGTTGAATACATTGCTCCATGAATAGATTTTTGCTTGTTTCCTCAATTCTGCTAGTTGTTGCCATCGCAGCAACGGTTGTGGTCTTTGTATTGGTATCAAAAAGTCTGTAGTTGGATGTTGTGGAATAGGCGTTGCGACCACCTAAAAACGACGTATACTAGGAACATAAACTTATAACTATATGACTGTATTTGCTCGCTTCCGCGCTTTACCTGATAAGGATAAGGCTTCTCTTGTTAGAAAACTTGTTCAAAATGGTACCCCAGACTTTGATTATTTCTACCTAATTGGACTTTCTACATTGATGGCTACTCTTGGCCTCTTGCTTGATAGTAGTTCGATTGTGATCGGCAGTATGTTGATAGCACCTTTGATGTTCCCAATTCTCGGAGTTTCATTAGGATTGGTGATGATGGGACAAAATATTAATCTACTACAGCGAGCTATTTCCACCTTAGCCAAGTCATTAGGGGCTGGTTTGGGTTTGTCTATTTTGGCGGCTTTTTTCTTTGGTAATGAATCGATGTATTACACTGCTGAAGTGATGGCTCGAACTGAGCCGAGCCACTTGCATCTTTTGGTAGCTATTGTAGCTGGCGCAGCGGTAGCATACATGCTTGCAAAACCGGAGTGGGGTGATGCTTTGCCAGGTGTTGCGATTGCTGTGGCTTTAATTCCGCCGTTAGCTACCATAGGAATCGGTGTAGCGGCTTTAGATCCGGTAATCATCAAAGGGGCATCGATGATCCTTCTTCTTAACTTGTTTGGCATTATTGCTGTGGCGATGGTGATATTCTTGCTGATGAATTTGGGTGAAAAAGAAAATATTGCTGAATCTACTCTCAAACAGGAAGACGAGAAAATGGAGAAAGAAAACCAAGAGGTGGCGGAGGTGGCGGAACAAATTTCTGAAACTAAGGCTGCCGCTGCAGTCATTGAAGAGAATATTGTAGTAAAATAGATGTATGCGTAATTACGTCACATATTCTACAGCAATCTTTTTACTATTCATTCTTTTAACAGCCACTGCTGACGCCCGTACAGTTGTACGTTCAGGTGAAGCGGTTTCGGTTGCTGACGACCAAGTAATTGATGGTGACTTTTACAGTGCGGCGGCCAAGATAAATCTCTCAGGTTCGGTTTCAGAGGATATGATTGCCGCGGGTGGCCGTATCACTATCAATGGAGTAATTGGCGATAATGCTTGGTTGGTTGGTAACAAAATTGATGTGTACGGACCAGTCGGCGATGATCTGAGAGTTTTCGGCCGTGAGATTGTTATTGCAGAACCTGTTTCTGGTGATCTTTTTGTAGTAGGTAGTTCAGTGACGATTCTCTCGACTGCTTCAATTACAGGAGACATTTTAATGTTTGCTGAAGAGGTTGTGATCGAAGGCTCAGTCGGCGGCGATCTTCTTGGTACCGCCGAAGTTCTTAGGATAGATACCAATATTGCCGGAGATGTCGACGTAACCACTGGCCAACTAACTTTAGGTGGGCGAGCGACTGTAGAAGGAGCTGTGAAATATACTAGCCAAAATGTGCTGGTTCAATCCCTAGATGCTACCGTTGGTGGTGATATTGTACGCAGCGATCCTGTACCGCCCGGTACTCAAGAGAGCGTGCGTTCGGCGCTTGTGCCTGTTTTGATACTTCTTTTTTCAATATTAGCGTGGCATTTATTTTCACGTCGAACTTTGTTCATAGTGGTATCACGAGCACTGCTGCTAAGTCCTCGTCCAGTTTTCTTGGGTGTGTTAGCTATTTTGTTTACACCGATAGTCATTGCCGTTCTGATCGTTAGTATGGTTGGAATGTTGGTCGGATTTGCTCTTTTGTTTGCTTACCTCACCTTCATTCTATTGTCATTTATTGCGATCCCAGCGGTGTTAGGTCACTTTCTTATGAAGATTATGAATCGCCCTGATGCGAGCTTGTCACTCCTGTCTATTGCAGTTGGAGTAGTCACAGTAATCGCTCTAGCAATCTTGCCAATTCTAGGCCAGATCGTGCTATCTGTCGCTTTCTTAGCTGCCTTCGGTGCTTTGCTGGATCTTTGTCTAAGACCTAAAATTAGAGAAACTAAGGAGTAGGAGTATTTGGTATGTGGAGCGCTCTTTTGGAAGTTCTGTATGATCTGTGGCTTTTTGTCACTAGACAAGAAATTGAAAGTAGCGCGTCAGTCGCACCTTCTCCTGTTTTGCCGACTCCGCAACGTCCGTCTCGGCCAACTGGAACTGTCACTGGCTCTTCAGTTTTAGGCAAGGCCTATGTATTTGAAGCAGAAGTATTGCTTTTGCTTGAGCCTGAATTATTGATTGATGGAGGTGTCTCTAAACTTAATTACGGTGATGAGGTGTCTGTTAGACGTATGCGTGATGACTACGCTGAAGTTGTTTGCGCAGGTGTTAGTGGTTGGGTTTTAAAATCATCCCTAACTGACGATATCGGACGAGTTTTCCCAAATTTTGAAGCAGGTTACCAGTATGGCTCTCGTCATGAAGACACAATCAAGCTGCGTAAGTGTATTGCTGATGAAGCGCTTTGCGGTCGTTTGGACTTACCAGTACAACCAATTGAGTACATTTTGTACTTAGTGAAAAAACTTCATCTGCAATTACTATGGCCGCTAGGACGACCTCGTTCGCCCGGAAAATTAAATTCTTTTCTACGTGGCCAGCCCGGAGTGCATATTTCAATCGAGCCGCGTACGGGTTCCTTTTTTGAAGTTACTGATCCATCTGTTACGCCGTTTGTAGGGTATGTCGAAGCTGTTTATCCCGATAATTCGCTGGTGGTGAGTAGTATTGGACGCAAGGCCGAAGGTGAGTTTCGTTGCGAGACTTTTAAAGAGATGCAGTGGAAGGAATGGCGTCCGGTCTTTATTGCTGCTTCCTAAATTGCTACACTGTTGATATGAAAAAAGTAGCGTTTTTTGATATTGACGGGACTGTCTTTCGCTCCAGTCTCCTAATTGAAATTGTTGAGAAATTGATCGCTGAGGAAGTTTTCCCTACGGAAGCTAAGGCTGAGTTTGAAGCACAATACGAAGCCTGGCGGGCTCGACAAGGAACTTACGACGAATACATTGCGGCGGTGATTAAAACCTTCCTGACTCACATTAAGGGGGTTCATTATGGAGTTTTGGCCGATCTCGGCCGCCAAGTGGTGGTTAAGCAGAGTAAGTATGTGTACCGATATACGCGTGATTTGCTCCAAAAACTTAAAAAAGAGGGTTACATAGTGATCGCTATTTCACAATCTCCAAAGACTGTCTTAGACAAATTCTGCACGCAATATGGCTTTGATAAAGTTTATGGCCGGATGTATGAGATCGGTCCACAAGACTGCTTTACTGGTAATGTTATGGATGAACATTTGATTCAGAATAAAGCTAATATTGCCAAGCGAGTATTTGATCACAATTCTGAATTTACTAAAGAAGGATCAATCGCAGTTGGTGACACAGAGGGGGACATTCCGCTTCTGGAGGTGGTCGATAACCCCATTTGTTTTAATCCGAATCAGGTGCTTTACCAGCAAGCTAAACGCGCTGGTTGGGAAGTGGTGGTGGAGCGTAAGGATGTAATTTATTATTTATAAATTAGATTATGAAGAGAAAATTGGAACGAGATACAGAAAAGGCAGTAGTGTCTGGAGTGCTTTCCGGCTTGGCCGAGTATTTTAATCAGGACCCAGTTTTATTCCGTGTGTTTGCGATCGCGTTCTTAATTCTAACGGGTGTATTTCCTGGTGTTTTACTTTATCTGGGAGCTTGGGTGATGATGCCAAAAAAGGGAACAAGAGTCGACTACGAGGTCGTTGAGTAAATGTTACTTAGTGTCAGCAATATTAAGCGTGCAGAAAAGAGCCGGAACCATTAGAGTTGCGGCTAATACAAAAATAAGATTGAAAGGGAAGTAGAGAAGGGCTAATGAGGCCAAAAGAGCACCAGCTAGATAAGCTAACGGACGAGTGATACGAAAGAAGCTGATAATCTGAGCATCACTGCTTTTGGTCTGCTTAAAGAAGTAGCTTTCAGTGGTAGCTTCTACTAAAGCCGCTCCGACCCTAGTCATAAACATAACTAAAGACCAAACCAGTACACTAGTGATTGTAATGAATGACATCCAAGAAGTGGCTATGGCAATTATTAAAAAACCAAACCCCATCATTTCTTTTTCCCCGATGTATTTGTCGGCCACAATTCCAATTGGATATTCAAGCACCACATAAGCTAACTGGGCAAAGAACATGATAAGTCCGAATTGAGCCCAGGTGAAATTAATGTATCCAGTCAGGTAGAGGGGGGTGTATACCACCATCATCATGAAAAACATTTGTAAAACAAAATTAGCAATAAAGACATAGCGGATATTGTTGTTGTCCCAGAAGGTTCTCATGGCTGCAAAAAGATCGATCTCACTGTATTGAGGGTCTGAAAAGTCCTTAAAATAGAAAACCAAGATAGCTATGACTGGAATTAGCGTGGCAGCGCTGACCATGTAAGTGTTAGTGAAGTCACCTCCAGAAAAATCAATAATCAGGCTACTGGTCAGAGGAGTAACTGCACCAATGAGAGCAGATAAGGTAAGGAGTAAACCACGACGGCCACCGGTGGAGGTTTCGTTATTACCAATTTGTTCCTCCATGAACACGTCAATATTGAATATAATCAACGGCACCGCCACTAGATGGTAAAGAAAAAGTGGAATAGCTACGCGTAGGGTTTCAGCATGAGCCATGCCAAGAACAGCCACGAAGTTAGTCATCAAGAGAAATAGAGTCAATCGAAAATTTCCTACCTTACCTAACACTCGAGAAATGAAGAGAAAAATCAAAACACTGAGCGCAGAACCAATGGTGTAGATTGATCCGACACTGGCAGTAGGAATGAACTGCTCTAAGAAAGACGAGTTAATATAGGCAATTAAAAAAGTATGGAAAACCAGCAATAGGGTAGCGACGTAGATAGGAATCAAGTGTCGTTTAGGGGTGCGACGTAGGTGAATACTGTGAGAAGCTTTTGGCATAGTGCTTATATTATAGCGGG